>Ga0134105_1000107_pt1 | contig 99719 bp, 81 predicted proteins | sample 16_3_2metaG_FD_94457 | JGI IMG/M metagenome (GOLD analysis project Ga0134105, IMG submission 94457) | Switchgrass degrading microbial communities from high solid loading bioreactors in New Hampshire, USA - 16_60_3.3_214_A3 metaG | ecosystem: Engineered > Bioreactor > Semi-continuous > Anaerobic... | reverse complement strand
TTCAGTTTTCAAAGAGCAACTTGCTATTTTAGACCAGCTATTTTATGTCTACCTCACCTAGGTGGTCTTGTTGTCATGCGTTTCATTAACGTCAGGAGCCTAAAAAAATTTCTCAAAATTTTTTTTTATTATAAACTCTTGACTTTAATTAGCTGGTCTTTCTGATAAAAAAGCCTTTATATTACTATTATAGTAAAGCTTCCATATTTCTTGACTTAAAAAAGCCGCTTTTAACTTATATACCATATTCCGCCCGGATGGCTATTAACAAACGTATAATCAGACAAACCTGTATTACTTTTTCTACATTTTATACAAGCATCTGAGTCCATAACAAGTAAGCATCATTTGTAATAATTGCCTTAGAAAAATTACCCTTGTCTGTCAGGCGTACTGTCTTTTTAAGCTGCCTGCCAAAAGCATATACGCAATCAGAATACCACATTGCGATTCTTTTGCTTAATTGCTGTCAATCGATGTTACTGTCAGGAATTCCATGTATTGCTTCGTCTAATAATATGGTTTCGCCGTTTTGGTAAAGAAATGCATGGTAATATCACCGGTAAAAAATGAGGCTAACTTTCTGCTGAAAGCAGCAGTAAGTTAGCCTATGTACCTTTCGCAAAATAAATTTTTTGGTATAACGTCGGCAAAGGTACAGATAAAATTGATGTCAGTTTGCTATATGAAGAAGCGTCTACCTGCCATATCTTATGCTGACAGGTTTATGGTTTATAGCACAGGACTGTCCTCTGCCACCGATATGTCACACGAGGACGGCTCTTCCTGCCTGTTCCTGTAAAACAGAGCCGTCGCAAGAATGCCCAGCAGCAATAATAAAATGCTAAGTACAAACGGCAATACTTTTGAAATATCACTCAGTACCCCGCCTATATATCCAAACGGTATGCTCACCATCATTACAACTGTTTGAAGAATGGCCAAAATAACCGAACGCTCATCAGGATCCGCATAAATGGCTGCAAGGGATTCCCTAAGCGTATTCAGTACAGCCATTCCGAGCGCTTCAAAAAACAAAGAAACCGACAGTATTACAAATCCCCAAACACCGGTATTCTTAATGGAAATAAGCAGTATACAGCTAATTATGGAACTTGCGAATCCACCATAAAGCGGCCATTTCAGCTTAGTTTGATCAATTTTTGATATTACCGTGAAAAATAATATTATTGCCATCAAGCTTTTCGTCATTGGAAAAATGGGCAACAAAGCATCTGGAATGCCGATCCTGCGGGATGCTATAATCTGCCAGAAGGTTGTTCCGATCATGGTTACAATTTCAACTAAAATGCTGATAATTATAGCAAATTTTATGCCTTTTGAATTCAGTATCTTTTTTATTGCTCTTTTATATCCAAACAACATCCCGCTCCAGGGCATGTTTTGTGATGCCTTGCGCCTGATTTTTCCAACACCGGTTTCGGTTGAGAATTTATACAGTATCAAAAGCTTTGCAGTCATAACAACAAAAGCGTTTATATAAAGTATTCGTATGGCAGGTACCAGTGTCAGCCTGGATACAAGAATTGACGATATTGGAGCAAACAGTGCCGAAAGATTGCCACAAATCAAAACCCAGGAATATATATGGGTTATTTTATCCTTTGGGGCATCTTCCACCAGTAAACAATCCCATGATACCGTAGTTACCTTCATCATTCCGTTAAAAAGCGCAGCTACGGCAAAGAACCAGAAATTCCGGCTTAATGCCCATATAAGGCAGGGTACGCTCCACGCCAGGAAATCAAAAACCGCAGTGCTTCTCCTGCGTCCCATTTTATCAATAATGGCGCCTGATAAAAATGCAAAGACCATTTGAGAAAACATGTAAATTGATGTGATAATGCCCACCTGTACATCATTTAACCCTAATGCCAGCATATACACGCTTGCATATGGAAGACAAAGGTTCATTGAAAGTCCCCACATAGGTTCGGTATAGACACAGGCACGCGGATTGCCACGCAGTTCTAATAGAGTATGTAATAACTGGTTTTTCTTTAATCTCTTTTTCATACGCTAATTTGCTTTTGCAATTCCTTTCAGTTATATTTTAAGCCGCCATCAGATGCAGAGTTCTAAATTGTTACCCCCTCTAACAGACAAGCTTTTTAACATAAAAAAAGCCCATACCTTTTTATCCGGCATTCTTTTTATTGGTCTTGCCGGTGCCAGATACATAAAATTACTGTGTTTTATTTCATGCGTTTTCGGACGAAATCAACAAATGCATCGGCCTGCATTTTAAGGTAGGAGTAACTTTCGTCAGTTAACGACAGTTTCCCCTGGCTGTCCATCAGCTGCATGGCATTGGGTATTGTCACCCTGGGCATGTTCATAACATCCATGTTCAGAAAACTAATCAGCGTAACCAGATGATCCTGGGCGATACCCGTTCCGTACATGCCAAGGGATATCCCGCTTATTGCAGCAGGCTTCCCGCTGAGTACCTGTGGTTCTTTATCGCTAACCGGCCGGGACAACCAATCAATAAGATTCTTCAGGACCCCTGAGAAAAAGTGGTTATATTCGGGAGTGAAAAACCAGATTCCGTCTGCGGACTTCACAGCTTCACGAACACGCTTAACAGCATCGGGTGCAGGAAACTCAATATCCTCGTTCATTAACGGCACGTCACCGTAATCAAGCAATTCAAAATCTGCCCTGTCCCCTACAATTTCCCTTGCAGCCAGGGCCAGTTGGCGGTTCAGAGAGCCTTTCCGCAGCGAACCTGTAATAGCCAGGATTTTAATTTTCTCCAAAATACCATCTCCCTAAATAAATTATCTGTATGTACTTATGCATGAAAAGCAATTTCAATGCTAAAATTAAACAGCCCTGACAACATATTATAGCACCAGTTTTAAGAAAATTCATGCAGGTTACTCAAGAATATAAGGCACCGAGAAGTATTATAGTCCAAAGGTATTTTTTGTCAAGGCAGTTAATGCACGGTTTTATAAATATTTCACCTTCCGGTTTACACTTTATTTATGCATGTGGTATTATATAAAACAATGAAATACACTGCTTAGGAGGAACCGTGAAAAAGCTTTTATCTTTCATGAATGGCTACAGAAAAGAGGCGGTAATGGCTCCTCTTTTCAAAATGCTTGAGGCATTGCTTGAACTTTTTGTACCTGTGATTGTAAAAAAAATAATCGACATAGGTATTGCCACATCGGATACATCGTACATCCTTAAAATGTGTGTGATACTTTTTTTATTGGCGCTGGTAGGATTTTTATTTTCCATTACAGCGCAGTATTTTTCTGCAAAGGTTGCAGCAGGGGCTTCAACCAGGCTCAGGTATTCCCTGTTTGAGCATATCGGTACACTATCATATCCCGATATTGACACTTTAGGTACATCGGGGCTTATAACCCGTATGACAAGTGATGTAAACCAGGTGCAGAACGGAATAAACTTAACGTTAAGGCTGTTACTGCGCTCGCCCTTTGTTGTTTTTGGCGCTATGGTTATGGCTTTTACCGTTGACAAAGTGTCTGCAGTAACATTTGTAGTTACCATACCTGCGCTTTCGGTGGTTGTTTTCGCTATAATGCTCACATCGATGCCCCTGTACAAGATTGTACAGAAGCGGCTTGACGAGGTACTTTTATCAACGCGCAGCGCACTCAACGGTGTAAGGGTTATAAGGGCATTTGGCAGGGAACAGGAACAGGTAAAAGAATTTGAGAAAACAAATACTGAACTGAATTTTGCTTCCCGTAAAGCCGGGCGCATATCTGCATTACTTAACCCGCTGACGTATGTTCTGGTAAACATGGCTGTTATAGTTCTTATATATATCGGGGCATTGCGCGTGGACAGCGGTATTATCACAAAAGGATCGGTGGTTGCGCTTTATAATTATATGTCTCAGATACTGGTCGAACTTGTAAAGCTGGCCAATCTCATTGTAAACATCTCAAAAGCAGTGGCGTCATCAAAACGCATTGCAGCGGTATTTGAGACAAAACCTTCAATAACATATCCTGAAAACGGCGCCAAACCCAATCTGTCATCGGACACTGCAGTCTCATTCAAAAATGTAAGCTTTACTTACCCGTCATCTTCTGCTCCTGCTGTTACGGATATCAGTTTCAGCGTTAAAAAGGGTGAACGAATAGGCATAATTGGTGCGACCGGTTCAGGTAAAACTGCTGTTATAAACCTGATACCCCGTTTTTACGACCCTGACAGCGGTGAAATTTTTCTTTTCGGCAGAAATGTGAAAGAATACTCCTCAGACACGCTTAACAGACTGGTGGCGGTTGTACCGCAAAAAGCAGTGCTTTTCAACGGCACTGTCAGGGACAATCTTTTATGGGGCAACAGTGGTGCTTCTGACGAGGATTTGTATGAAGCGCTTGAAACCGCACAGGGACTTGACATAATTGCTTCAAAAAAGGACGGTATCAATGAAATGTTGTCCGAAGGCGGCAAAAACCTTTCAGGGGGACAAAAACAGCGACTTACCATTGCAAGGGCGCTGGTAAAAAAAGCTCCTGTCCTGATTCTTGATGATTCATCTTCAGCACTGGATATGGCAACCGACAGGAATTTAAGAAAAGCTCTTTCAAACTTGCCGTATTCACCGACTGTATTTATAGTGTCCCAGCGTATCTCATCGGTCATTGACTGCGATAAAATCATAGTCATGGACGATGGCAGTATTGCGGGTATCGGGACTAATGACGAACTGCTTGCAAAATGCGATACTTACAAGGAAATATATCTTACACAGACAAAGGGGGGTGTTGGCCATGCCGGCTAAAAAAGCCCCAAAAGGCACAATTAAAAAAGTACTGGGAAACGTATCGAAGTATAAGTTTTCCATTTTTCTGTCCTTATTGCTGGCTTTTATAAACGTTCTTCTGACATTATACATCCCGTTGCTGTTCGGTGAGGTCATAGACCTGATTATCGGCAAGGGGCTGGTTGATTTTGCCGGTATTAAACCAGGCCTTGTTAAAGCCGCGGTGCTTTCGGTTATATGTGCCGGAGCTCTTCTTGCGATGAATCTGATCAATAACCGTATTTCATTCAACACCGCAAAGGATCTCCGCAACGACATCTTCAGAAAGATCAATGTTTTGCCCCTTGAATACCTCGACAGTCACCTGGCGGGCGAAACAGTAAGCCGTATGGTTTCTGACGTTGAACAGTTTTCGGACGGACTTCTTCTGGGCTTTACGCAACTGTTTTCCGGTGTGCTTACAATAATCGGAACGCTTGTTTTTATGCTAAGAATAAACTGGAAAATTGCCCTGGTCGTTGTTCTCCTTACGCCTGTTTCCATGTTTGCAGCAAAATTCATAGCAAAATACACTTATAAATTTTTCAGCGAGCAATCCCAGCTAAGGGCCGATCTTACGTCGGTAATAAACGAGGTTACCGGAAACCTTAAGACAGTAAAGGCTTTTGGCAGAGAGAAGGCTGAACTTAACAGGTTCAGAGAAGCAAACGAGAACCTTGCAAAAGTCTCGCTTAAAGCCATATTCTATTCTTCGATAACAAATCCTGCTACGCGGTTTGTGAACGCACTTGTTTATGCCGCCGTTGCTTTTGTTGGAGCAATGGATGTCATCTCTCCCGACACCATGCTTACCGTCGGCATGCTTACAAGCGTTCTTAGCTATGCCAACCAGTATACAAAACCTTTTAACGAAATTTCAGGAGTTATAGCAGAGTTTCAGAATGCTTTGGCATGTGCGGCAAGGATTTTCGATATCCTGGAACAGGCTCCCGAGATTCCTGATTCTGATACGGCAAAAATTCTGGAAAAACCTGAAGGAAATATAGAAATTGCTTCAGTAAGCTTTTCCTATGATAAAAACAGGGAATTTATCAAGGATTTGAATCTGAGCGTGAAAAAAGGGCAGAAAATAGCCATTGTAGGTCCTACAGGCTGCGGCAAAACCACACTGATAAACCTGCTGATGCGCTTTTATGATGTTGACAGTGGAAGTATCTCAGTTGACGGCATGGATATAAGGGATATTACAAGGCATTCGCTGCGTTCTTCTTTCGGGATGGTATTGCAGGATACCTGGCTAAAGCCCGGTACGGTGCGGGAGAATATTGCTTTCGGAAAGCCCGATGCCACCGATGAAGAAATTATAGATGCGGCAAAGCGTGCCCACTCTTATTCATTCATTAAAAGGCTGCCCGACGGGCTGGATACATATATCGGTGAAGACGGAGGTTCGCTTTCCGAAGGGCAGAAACAGCTCCTGTGCATAACCCGTGTAATGCTGTCGCTGCCATCCATGCTGATACTTGACGAAGCAACATCATCAATTGACGTTAACACAGAAATGCGCATCAATAAAGCATTTGATAAGCTTATGCAGGGAAGAACAAGCTTTATTGTTGCCCATCGTCTTTCAACAATACTTGATGCTGATAAGATACTAGTCATGGATAAAGGAAGAGTGGTTGAAACAGGGACCCATGAAGAGCTGTTAAAGAAAGGCGGCTTTTACGCGAAATTATTCAACAGCAGTTTTTGCTGAACCAAATTCTTGTAAGACCTGCCCATTCAGAAAAGAAAGAAGTATAATTTTATCCCCCGCCTGTAGTGGCAGGGGCTTGGGGGGTTTATAAAAAAAGCCGGATCAGTCATCCCGATACGGCTTTTTTTGCTGTTTTTCATTAATGCGCGGTAAGACCGCCATCAACAACAATGCACTGTCCATTTATATAACTGGAATCATCACATGCAAGGAATACTGCAACTGTAGCAATTTCATGGCCCTTTCCAAGGCGAACCTGAGGACCTTTAATTGCAATCTCCATTCCTTCCCTGTTAATATGTTGCATGTATACGCCAGAACTAATTTCCGTTTCAATGCCGCCAGGGCAGATTGCGTTACATCTGATGTTTTTGCTGGCATACATGGAGGCAGTATTTTTTGTTAAGCCAACCAATCCATGTTTGGATGTGGTATATGCTGCACCGGCTCTTGAACCGCAAATACCTCCGATGGATGCTACATTTATGATAACTCCGCTTCCTTTTTCAAGAAAATGCTGCAGTGCATATCTCATTGAATAAAAAGGAGCATTTAAATTGATATTAATAACCTGCTCCCACATATCATCGTCAACATTGGCAACAGGACTGAAATCATCCATTATTCCGGCATTGTTAACGAGAATATCCAAGGTGCCGAATCTTTTTATTGCCTCATCAATCATTGCCTCAATCTGTTTCTTGTCTGCCATGTCAGCAGCAAAAGGTACAATTTCTCCAGGAAGATCCCTGGCACTTTCCGCAAGGGCTTGTAATCTGTCAGCCCGTCTTGCTACTGCCAATACTTTTGCACCTTCTTTAGCGTAATAATACGCAATATCTTTTCCCATTCCGGCACTTGCACCGGTAACTATCGCAACTTTGCCTTCTAATTTCATTTTATACCTCCTGAAGTAGTCATTGAAGTATTATGACAACTATTGTTAATCTTTTAACAAAATATATTTTACAGCAAATTTGATCTTTTATCAAGTAATATATTTAAAAAATGTCGACATTTGTATTTAAAAAATGGACTCAGATCACTCATGCCGTGTCCGGCTAACAGTTGAGTTTCAGAACACCTCAAAAACTCATAATAACTTTGCCACTCTTAATCACATTGTAAATATCCTGCATCGTTTTTGCGGAATAACTGTTAAGCAGTCCGAATCCAGTCATTTGCCTGCTGCCTTAGCCAGTCAATCCATTCGTCCATTCCCTCGCCTGTCTTTGCAGAAACCGGGAAGATCTTAAGCTTAGGGTTTCTCATATGCGCATACTCTCTGACCTTTTCCAGGTCAAAATCAAAATACGGCAACACATCAATTTTATTAATAATCAATACATCACATACGGTAAAAATCAACGGGTATTTCAACGGTTTGTCATGCCCTTCCGGAACCGACAGGATCATGGCATTTTTTACCGCTCCGGTATCAAACTCTGCAGGGCATACAAGATTCCCTACATTTTCAAGCACAACCAGGTCCAAATCCTCTGTTCCTAACTCCATTAAGCCCTGTTCTGTCATACCCGCATCAAGGTGGCACATACCCCCGGTATGAATCTGAATTGCTTTAACTCCTGCAGTGGCAATTTTTTCAGCATCCAGCGAAGAGTCAATATCTGCCTCCATCACCCCTATCCGGAACTCTGCTTTAAGCGCTTCTATAGTCCGCATCAATGTGGTGGTTTTGCCACTGCCTGGAGATGACATAAGGTTCAGAAGGAAAGTTCTCTCCTGCTTCAGTTTTGAGCGGATGCGGTTTGCTTCCCTGTCATTGTCGGCAAAAATACTTTCCTTTACTTCGATAATCTTGATTTTGTCCATATCTCAAACCTCCGGTTAACAGGCTTTAATTTCTTTCAAGTTTATTTCATTTCCCTGTATAAGATAGGTCAGTTCGCTGCCGCAAAAAGGGCAAATGCGCCCATATTGTACAGTCTGGTAAGTCTCTTTGCAGCTTTCACAAAAGGTCAGTGCCGGAATTGTTTCTAATATGAGCTTTGCGTCTTTCATAAGTTCGGTCTTCTTCACCGCCCAGGTCCAGCAGTCATTAAGCTCATTCGGTATCACCCCAGACACTTCCCCCAGTTCCAGCGTGACTTCGGAAACCATGGTAAGTTTATTCTCATCCCCAATACGCTCTACGGTTTTTATAATGTGAAACACTATTCCCAATTCATGCATTTTATTTGCCTTTCTTTCTGCCGAACTTAATTCTGACCGCACGTTTAAACATATATGGCAGAATATATTTCATCTTGTCTTCGGTTCTCACCATTTTACTGCACTCCGGACGTTCACGGTGCAGTCTGATTGCATCAAATGCACATTTGGTGGTACAAATACCGCATCCTATGCACTTATTCGGATCAACCACAGATACGCCGCAATCAAGGCAGCGGGCAGTTTCTTTTTTAACCTGCTCTTCTGTAAAACCAATCCGGTTGTCGCGGAATGTTTTTGCCAGAGCGTCATTATAACCTACACGCTGTCTGGGTGTGTTGTCAAAGCTTGCCATGTCAATTAAAACATTCTGTTTATCCAATTCTATAAACTGCCTTCGGTTGCGTCCGATTGTCAGGCTGGTATTTGGCTGTACAAAACGGTGCAGTGATACAGCTCCTTCCCTTCCGGCAGCAATGGCATCGATAACAAACCTGGCGCCATGGCAGACATCTCCGCCGGCAAAGATATCAGGCTCAGAGGTCTGATAGGTTACAGGATCTGCCTTGATCGTGCCATTCGGATTTAACTCAATATTAGTCCCTTTCAGCAGTTCCCTGTAATCGGGTCTCTGCCCTATACAGTAAAGGACTGCATCGCACTCGACCGTTTCAGTAATGCTTTCGTCAAACACAGGTGAAAAGCGGCCCTCACTGTCTTTTACAGACAAACACTTCTTGAATGTTATACCTTTAACTTTTCCATTGTCTGAAATAATCTTCACAGGCCCCCAACCTGCATGTATGGTGATGCCTTCCTTCTCGCTTTCTTTGCGTTCTTCCTCACCACAGGGCATCTCATTATAGCTTTCAAGACAGTACATGCTGACACTGTCCGCATTGCAGCGGACTGCGGTACGTGCAACATCACATGCCACATTTCCGCCTCCTATTACAACCACCTTGCCCGAAAGCTTGTTTACGCCCCCGAGGTTAACCCTGCGTAAAAAGTCGATACCCGCCATCACACTTTCACTGTCTTCTCCCGGAATATTAAGCCTTGCAGCATTCTGCAGTCCGACTGCCACATAGAAGCCCTTATATCCCTGTTGCCGCAGTTCCGGGATGGTAACATCCTTTCCGACTTCCACACCGCATTTGAACTCAACGCCCATCTGGCGAAGGATATCAATTTCGGCTTCAACAACTTCTTTCTCCAGACGGAAGCCTGGTATTCCATTCATCAGCATACCGCCCGGCCTTTTCTCCTTCTCGAAAACAGTAGGCTTATACCCCTTCAGGGCCAGGAAGTATGCACAGCTCATACCGGCAGGACCTGCTCCGATTATGGCTATTTTCTCTTCAAAACCTCCGCCGATTTTCGGAATAACCGGTTCGGGAATATACCTGGTGTCAGAATCCAAATCCTGTTGTGCAATAAACCTTTTCACTTCATCTATTGCAACGGCCTGGTCAACGGTACCGCGGGTACATGCATCCTCACAGTGGCGGTTGCAGATGCGCCCGCAGACTGCAGGGAATGGATTGTCATGTTTAATAAGTTTAAGCGCATCTCGGTATCTTCCCTGCGCAGCCAGTTTCAGATAACCCTGTACAGAGATATGCGCAGGACAGGCAGTTTTACATGGAGATGTACCTGTATCATGGCAATTAATACGGTTCTTATCGCGATAATCTATACTCCATTTTTCAGGGCCCCATGGTGTATCGTCCGGAAGTTCAGCACGCGGGTATTCTATAGGACCGTTTTTTGTACATAATTTCTGCCCCAGTTTAACAGCACCGGCAGGACAATGTTCTACGCAACGGCCACAGGCGACGCATTTCTCTTTCTCAACCTTTGCAACATAAGCACTGCGGCTCAGATTAGGCGTATTGAAAAGCTGGGAAGTGCGCAGGGCATTGCAGACATTGACATTGCAGTTGCATATGGCGAAAATCTTGTTTTCACCGTCTATATTGGTGATCTGATGTACAAAACCGTTGTCTTCGGCCTGTTTCAAGATGTCCAGCACTTCTTCGCAGGTTATGTACTCTCCGCGCCCTGTCTCCACTATGTAATCAGCCATATCTCCAATGGCAATACACCAGTTTTCTGGATCATCACCACAGCCCTCACCAAGCTTGGCACGGCTGATACGGCATGAACACAGGCTTTTTGCGTATTTGCCGTCATATTTCTTTAACCAGTAAGAAATATGCTCAATGTTTATTGACTTGTTTTCTGTCTCAATGGCTTTTTCAACGGGTATGACATGCATACCGATGCCTGCCCCTCCCGGGGGAACCATCGGAGTAATTTTCTCCAGCGGAAGGAATGTCATGCGTTCGAAAAATGCGGCAACTTCAGGATGCTCGTCTATCTGCGATTTTCGCATGTTAAAAAACTCGGCGCTTCCAGGGACAAACCGTGGTAATACATACTGCTTTTCGTGCCGCGGGTTTTCCCAGTTATACTCGATTAACCCTATATAGGCCATTTCGTTCAGTATTTTTTCCAAATATTCTTCATCCTTGCCTGTTATTTTCACCAGTTCAGGCAATGTCCTGGGTTTTCGGACTCCCATCTTCAGTGCGATATCTGCCATCTCGTCGGTAACTAATCCTGCAAGACCCCAGTATTCCGGATCGTTTCCTGTGACTCCTTTAAGTTTTGCGGGTACACGGTCTGTAATCATTTTACCGAGCTTGATTATTTTCTCCCGCGGCTCATCTGTCCTTGGAATTTTAAAAGACAGTTTGCTTTCATCCAACGGCATGTTTGACCTGGTCTGCTTATCCATAAAATTACGCTCCTTCCCTGTATCATTGTTATATTTAAACGCATTACTGCGTATGAAATGCATCATCTCTGTAATATTGGCAAATAACTATATATTTTCAAGCCTGGCAAGATAATCCGAAATGCCTTCCGCCAACAGGCTGTATGCACCTTCCCCGTCGCGGGCTTCAATATAATCAACAAACTGTTCCAGGCGGTTAACGGCAAAAGAAATACCATACATTCTAAGGTAATTAACCCAGAAGGCAATTGAAACATCATGGGTTGTATTCATAAACAAAGCCAGGATACTTTTACCGCTTCGAATACAGATCTCACGATGCCATAAAAAGAAGTATTCGGCCAGCTCTTCTTCCCGGGCACTGTTGGCAATATCCCGAATCACACTGGTAAAAGCCCTGAGATGTGCTATATCCTCATCACTTCGGCAAAGGCAAAGTTCCCTGAATGCCATGCCCTCAATAGCAAGGCGTAAATCCAGAATGCCGGTAACAACATCCCTGCTTAGTTCATTTCCGCTGAGCCGGACTATAGCATTCAGTGTTTCTATATTTCCTGTTTTCATATAGTCAGCTACGAAAACACCCGATTTGGGCTTGATGTCCACCAATCCCATGGCTGCCAGTTTTTCATAACCTGAATGTATCACGGTTTTTCCTGTTCCAAATTCGGCTGCCAGTTCGCGTTCTGATGGCAGCCTGTCACCCGGATTCCATTTTCCGGACAGGATCTCCCTGGTCATTTTTCTTATAAAAAGTTCTTTATTTGTTACCACCGGCGCCTTTTTAACACTATTCACTGAATCGCTCCTTGAGTTGTATTTATCAGGGCAAAGCATCTGGTCCGACCAATTCTGTTATTATTTTAACAATCCTTTTGCTCCATGTCAATAACACACAAATCTTCAAGAGCATATTCTTCATTTTTTGTAAACTTACATGGGAACAAAGATTTACACGGTAGACCAATCAGCGCATAATACTCCTTTGGGAACCAGTATGTTTATTCTAATAAATCTATATTTTCCCTGTACCTTTATATTTTGTGTTTGAAGTGCTATAATATATGGTAGTAATATATTCAGAATCAGGCTTTAAATCTTCTGGCAGCTACGGAGGTGTTCTATGCCAGAACTTACATTTACTATGGAAAATTATCTTGAGGCTATATACGAACTTTCCGGTGGTACCTCCGGAGCGAGAGTTTCAGATATTTCCGAAAGGCTTGGGGTTTCAAAAGCAAGTGTGAACAGCGCTATGGCAACGCTTGCTGAAAAAGGACTGGTTATTAACGAGAAATACAAGGAAGTATTTTTGACTCCCGCCGGGCTTGAAAAAGCCAAATCGACATCCGAAAAACATCAAATCATACAGAAATTTTTAATGGATGTTTTAAAAGTGGATAAAGATATTGCTGACAAAGATGCATGCCATATAGAGCACGTAATCAGCAGCGATTCGGTAAACGCCATGCAAAAATATATGGAAGCCAATAAGTCAGTATAAACCTTTATGAATATAAACCGGTTACATACTTTGTTATGTTTCCGTATCCGTAATTTCCTGCCATCAGCTTGCATATGAAGGGGCACCGGCCCCTCATATACATAAAGCTTAAACCGGGCTTTTCCTTTACAACCCTTATATGCTGTAATATTGCGGCTATAGGTATTGAATCCCGACTTACTGCAATACTTCCGCAATCCTTTATGGCCATAGTATAATATAAACCGCTTCAAAAAACCTGCTTACATTGAGTTATATAATCATATGCGCAATCTGGTTAATCAGCCCTGCAACAAGTAAAGCATTAATAACCGTGGAACATGCAATGGCAAGCGCTACTTTTGAATTGAATTCCTTGGTCAGAATTCCGAATACCGAAAGGCATGGCAAATACAACAATGCCACCGTTCCGCCCACAAATGCCTGTAATGCCGTTAATCCTTCGATTTCCAGCAGAGGAGCCACAGCCATCTCGCGGCGGATAATACCCAGTATCAGTGCAATTACTGCTTCCTTAGGCAATCCAAGCCATCCGCTGACAATGGGCTCCAGATATACGGCAATATAATTCAACAGACCGGTTTCCTTTAATAAAGCCGCAACTAAAATTGAAAAAAGCATTGGCACTTCAGCGTCTACCAAAAAATTCTTCATTCGCAGCATTAACTTTTTCCCATATGCCTTTGCATTAGGCATCAATAAATTGGGAATCTCGATAACCAAAGGATCAACCTTTCCTTTTAGTACTCGTCCCAGAATACCGGATACGGTCATCATGACAGCAAAAGACAAAAGGAACATCAATACCAGCAACAAGGGTGAAAAATTGGCAAACAGGCTGATAAGCGCTCCTGTTTGTGAAATACATGGCACTGCGAAACAGATAACAGATGCTATAATCAACCGTTCTTTCTTCGTTGTTGCGGTTCTGGACCCAATAATAGCCGGTACCGCACAGCCATAGCCCATCAAAATGGTAATCATGCTGCCGCCCTGGACTCCAAATTTACGCATTATATTGTCAAAAAGGACACTTAATCTTGGTAATATACCCGAGTCTTCCAGGAACGAAAATACAACATAAAACAAAAATACATACGGAAGAATCAGTGTAATAATCCATTCAAACCCGATAACAAATATACCATACTCGCCAATAAGAACATTCAGCAAAACGCCTTCCGGAATAACTAAAGAAAACAATTTTCTGAAAAAAGGAACTATAATTCCATCTACCAGCGGCAGTAATATACCATCCTGCAGCACTTTTCCGAAGCCTACGATAACACCTATTGACAAGATAATAACCAATAATGCTATTGGAATACCGGGCCATGGCTTTAGCATACTGCTTCCCAGCTTGTCCAGAAAACTTAATTCTCCATTTACCTGTTTCTGAACTTTGGCAGCAATTTCTTTAGCCCTGTCCCAGACATCCATTTCATTTTCTTTACATCCAGGGCAAGAAGCACAACTGCCGCATATATTTTTTGGCTGGCTTAAAACTTTCTGTAAAGCTTCTTTAAGATCTTTAATCCCCTCGCCTTTTACAGCTACCGTAGGAATTACCGGTGCTCCAAGTTCTTTTGAGAGCAAACCCGCATTTATTTCATAACCATGCCGCTTAGCAACGTCAACCAAATTTAACGCATATACAATGGGAATATTAAATTTTTGAATTTCAAGACCAAGTTTAATATTTCTTTCCAGGTTTGTTGCATCTAATACACATATAACAGCAACCGGATTACTGTTCATGAATCGCACGGCAACCGCTTCAGCCTCTGACGTAGCTTCCAATGAATATGTGCCGGGAACGTCTATTAAGGTATAGTTTTGATCTCCTAATTTGACTGTACCTTCTGTATAAGTCACTGTTGTTCCTGCATAATTGGAACTGATTACATGAATACCTGTCATATCAGAAAAAAATACGCTTTTTCCTACATTTGGATTACCCATTAACAGAATTTTATTTTCTTTTTTATAAATCTCTGCATCCTCATTTACTTCATGACAAGAAGCCATTTTATTTCCCCCCTACCATAATTCTGACGGCAATATCCTTGCCAATGGCAATTTCTCTGGATCCTACCCTGACTAATACCGGACCGCCTAATTTATGGGTAAATACTTTTTTCACGCTGGCATTTTTTACAATACCCAGGCTTTTTAATATGCTGTAATCAGGTGTGTCTGTAATGATACATTGGGTATTGTCCTCAGCATAATAAATACTCTGAGTTGTTTCAGAAGATATTTTACTTTTTTTCACTTGACCTCTCCCCCCGCATGAATTATCTGAACGTAAATATTAAAAGTTAGATTTCTCTAAGTTAGGAAAACCTAACTTAGTGATACCACATTGATATTTTTTTGTCAATAACACAGCAAGTTTTTTTATAAAAAAAGAACGGACCCTGCTCTCAGGTACCGTTCCTATGCTAAGCATCAGTATATTGTAAATATTCTCCTTTATTTTTATAATTAACTTTCTTTTTTCGTTTTATAATCAAATACAGTACAACCGTAATGCATTGTATTTTCTGTCTGAAGTATCATAGTTTTTGTATCAGAGTTTCCATATGCATCGGATACAATAAAAGTTATACTAAAAGGTTTGTTCACATCTGCCATAAGATATCTTCTAAATTTGAACCGGTTCCCTTTCCGGGAAGTAAAAAGAACCGTCCTCTTGCTCGGTTCATTTTTAATTGTTGAACCGGATCCTTTCAATTAAGGATTCTTTCTTCATTGATTTTCCAAGTGCCAATGTCAGAAGGGACTGGACGATTACAAGCACAAGTACAACAACTATCGCAGCTTCTGCTGGATAATGATAATTCCTGATACTGAAAATGCCTTTATCTTTGGCCCAGAGAAAAACAGGATAACCTGCAAGGCTTCCTCCGCCAACTGCAACAATCAATGTTCCTGCTGTATAAAACAAACCTTCCAGTTGAAGCATTTTTCTGAGCTGTGTATCTGACATTCCTACAGCCTGCAGTATTCCGATCTCTTTTTTTCTGATGTGTACACTATGGAGCATTGTGTTAATCATATTCATAATGCATATCGCACCCAGTATACCAAGAAAGGCATAACAAAAGCTTCTTGTCACTGCCATTTGCGATTTGTACTCCTCAAATTCATTCTTCCACGTCCTCATCTCTATCCGCCCGTTTTCTTCAACGATTGCATTAAGTTTTGCTTCCACGTCTGCATTGTATTTCTCTTTGGCAAATATATGATAATAATAATTCAAATTATAGTCACTGAACGTTTCAAGTCCTTTTTCAGCCATAATCAGAAAGCAATAATTTGTCAGACCCAGAGGATAATCCCCAATTGCCGCAATTTACAGTTGCCTTCTGTGCGTTCCTCTCCCATCTTCAACAATAACATCCAGTACGTCACCAATTTTCAGCCCGGGAAACCAGTGCAGCATATTTTTATCCATTATAACTTTATCACCGGCAGTTAATTCCTCATACGTAACATTTCCTTCAATAATTCCGCTTTCTATCTGCTCTTTTCTGCTTTCCGGGATGCCTGCAATCCACACCCTGTCCCCGTCAAACGAATCCGACATTACATATGTTCCTTTGGAACATTCCACTGAAATGATTCCGTCAATCTGTAAAATTTGATTTTTCAGCTCCTCAGTAAGCGGATTGTTTTTTTGTACTTCTCCCCATTCCCGTTCGGGATGTTCCTTGTTATTAATCTCAACTACAGGTGAAATCTCATATTCACATAAAATCAGGTTATTAGCTACTTCATCCGGAGTAGCGCAGGACAATACCGTGGCAACAACCATAAAGAATAAACCGGTGATTGCCATGGAACAGATTGTAATGGCGCTTTTTCTTTTGTTGCCGGCAAGGTATATTTTCGTAAGCCGTCCAACCGTAATGTCTATATATCCTTTTCTTTGTTTTTTGCCGCCTTTATAAGATTGCCCGTCCCGGTAGCGTATGGCTTCCATTTCGGATACCTTTGACGCTGTTTTCATCGGGCGAAGCAAAGATACGTAAACCGTTACCAGAGCAACACCTATGGCAATAAAATATATCCACAGATGGTAAAGCTGTACTTTTCTGTTCATAACAAGTTCTTTAGTCAACGTCACAATCTGATTCTCATTTTTATATAGTTTAAATATGACCGAAAACACATACCTGGTCAAAGCAGTTCCTGCGAGAAGCCCCGGAGGTATAGCAATCCCTGCCACAATCATTCCTTCCATAAGCACAATCCTGCGTAGCTGAAACTGAGTGGCACCGATGGCTTTAATCCTGCCATATTCCTGTACACGCTCTGCCATGGAAACATAATAAATGCTGTAAATCGTAATCACACCCGCAGCGACGATAATCAGCATTATAGAAATAATGCCGGGAACATAGGCCGGATCAATATAATTAGCCCATAAATAATCCTTATTTATTCTTACCGACTGTTCGGGTATATTAAACTGCCCGGCAAGATAATTGATTCTTTCTTCCAGTTCTTCAGTGGTCACAGAATCTTCGGCCGATACCCGGAATAAAAAACTGTAAAACACTTGTTCAGGCGGAATTTCACTCTCTATAAAGGCTTTTGATACAAAAGCAGTGTATCTGCTTTTTGTGTCAGTCTCTGCGCCAGCAACTAAGCCACAAATTACAAAGTCCTTTTTCTGAATAAAATCCAGGCCTCCATCCCTGAGAATCTGGTATGGTACAGTTATTGTATCTCCAATTTGCCCGGACTGGGAAAGCACATTTAATATCCCTTTTGAAACAACAATTTCATTTTCGGCTTCGGGAAGCCTGCCTTCCGAAAGCTTCAGGTTATACATATCGAATCCTTCGGCATCCAGGTATATCATTGCAATATCGGCATCTTCAACTGCGAAAAAACCTGCATCACAGCGAAGTCCCCAGCGTTCAACCAAGTGATGTGCAGCCAGTTTTTTTGCCGTCTCTTTTGATACGCTTCTGTATAAGGCATGCCAGTCAGGGTATATTTCATTGATAACTGCTTGTTGGCACTTAATCATGTCATATCCGATGGTTGGAATAAGAAAAAGGTAAATTTTCCCCTTTCTATTTCCAAATCTATATGATCCACAGCCTTGACCACATTATCGCCATTATAATAATACTTTACCAAATCACGGACTTCAGCAATCACACTCATATGAACTCTCCTCACTCCATGTGTAAAGATTTTTTCATTTGAGCATATCCTACACTTGCAACATTACAAAACCCTTACAACAACCATAACAGTTTTGTAAGGGTTTTAAAGCATTCAGAAAGGTAACACGATTTTAAAAATGGTTCCACGCTCAGGCTTCCTTTTCGCAATAATCGTCCCGCCCTGCTGCTCAATTATGTTCCGTGCCAGATACAGGCCAACGCCTGCTCCTTCCTTGACCAGTTCTTTTGCCCTGCTGCCTCTGTAAAACCTTTTGAAAATCTTATGTACTTCTTCTTCCTGGATCCCGATTCCTTCATCTTCAATTTCAAGCAATACACTGTTTGGCAAGAAACTGGCCCTGATACTAATTGAAGTCCCCGGTTCAGAATATTTCACCGCATTTTCCAGAATATTTACAAGGGCTTCCACCGTCCATTTCCTGTCATGGAATAATTATATCTTTTTCCATATCCACACAAATCTCAATATTCTTTGCATGAGCCTTCATAAAAATCTGGCTGACAGCTTCGCTTATGGTCGGTTTCAGGCTGTTCTTCACAGGCTTTATCTGAATCATATTGTTTTCAAGCCGTGAAAGCTTCACCAGTTCACCCAGCAACACTTCCATCCTTTCAATTTCACGTGCTTCCGCGGCGAGAAAATCCCTTATCTCGTTTTCTGACAATTCCGACGATTTAATAAGTTCATTGCACATGCGAATGGACGCAAGCGGTGTTTTCAACTGGTGGGAGATGTTTGTAATCAATGCTTTTGTATTGTTTTCCTCTTCTTGCAGGCGTAATTTCAAATCAGAATAATAATAGCTCAGTTCCTTAAGTTTCTCATGTACGTTTTCGGTTTTTTCAAGAGCACTTTTTTTATTTAGAGAAGGGAGAATTTCAAAATTACCTTTAATAAATCTTTGAAGCTGTTCATATATTAAATCAAATTCATTGTTAAATACCGCTTCGGTTTTTCTTTTTTCCCGTTTTTCCATCAATACCAGAATGCCGCCTGAAATAAGTACAAGGGAAACCATTGTTGCCATCGCAGCCAGTTCCAAACGGTTAATATGATCCTGGTAAAATGAAAAGTTATCCTTTAATTCTCTTTCAATGTCAGGGTATATAACAACCAATTCCTTCAATTGGTCGCTATGGATTTTTTCTTTGCACCTGAAACTGAAAAAAGAGAATGACATGACCAAAAAAACGGCTGACAGTGCCCAAAGTATGTAGCCTATTTTCTTGTTACCTTTCCTGTCCATAAATATCCCAATCCTCTTACATTTGCAATACAGTCTGTCCTGAGCTTGCTTTTCAGCCGGCTTATATTCACCGTCACAGTATTGTCATCAACAAACTGGCCGTCCACACCCCATACCTTATCCAAAATACTCTCCTTGGATAAAATACAGCCTGCGTTTTCAAGAAGGTATATAAGAAGCTGCAGTTCGGTTTTACTTAAGGGAATCAATGTACCCGCCTTTTTAACCTGCATTTTTTTCACAGATACTTCAATATCCCCCGACAGGAGCACACCTTCTTCTGTTTCGCTTACCCTTCTCATAAACGCATTTACTTTTGAGGTCAGTATATTCACCGAAAAAGGCTTTGTGATATAATCGTCCGCACCGGTATCATAGCCGTTTACAATATCAATTTCCTGATCCATCGCAGTAAGGTAAATCAAGAACACATTGCTTTTCTCCCTTACTGCCCTGCCAAAATCCAGCCCGTTACCATCGGGCAGTGTAATATCACTGATAACGAGATCTACATGTTCATTTTCAAAAATATCCTTTGCTTCCCTGACAGTGTATGCAGGCAAAACCTCATATCCTTCTTTTCTAAGCTTCAGGCTGATTCCCCTGTTCAAATTCTCGTCATCTTCCAATATTAAAATCCTCTTCATCTGCTATCAACCCACACTAATTGATTTGCTTTACCATTCTGAAAAAAGTATAATATAAATTTTTGAAAATTGAAATTAACATGTTTAATACATGATATCATTGTAAACGATATCTTTCCATTCCCAAAGACAGTAAAACAGCGGGACGGTTTTACTTTCATCCAAACCGTCCCTGCTTTTTTCTTCTTATAATCTGGTAAGTTCCAATATCCAGTTTATCCACCCTGCTACTGATGCTGCCCGCCTGTAAAAGGTATCTTCGGATTTAACATTGTATAAGTTGCTGTTCATCATAATCTGCACGATTTCATGCTTGGAAGGGATCTGGCATTTTTCCATGCTCAATTTAAATGTGTCATAAAAGGCTTTATGCGATAAAATTAATTCCACAAGCTTCAACTGCCTTGGTTTATATTTTAGCCTAAATAATCTTCGCCCTTCATCGGTCAGGGAAAACAGTATCTGCCCGTCTTCCCTCCGCTTGTCTATAAGTCCCAGATACCTACCTGCGTCAGTGTAATAACTTGTTTGCCTTGGATCAAAGTCATAATTTGAAGTTATTTCATCCCGGGTTAAATCCGACTCATTCAGAAGTTCGCACAGGTTTACTATTCTTTTGAAAGAGTCGGCCTGTGGAAACGGAATTTCAGGTTCTTCCACAATTCTTACCCTTTTCATCACATCTACTATGTCATCAACGGAAATTTCGGTTTCTTCAATTCTATACCTTTTTTGCTTAATCAATTCAAGGGAGTTATAACAGTAAGGATCCATGAACTCGTATTCATAAAAGGTAAATATTCCGTTAGAATATGTCATGAACAGCGGCTTAACTTTTTTCCCGATTTTGTTTTTCCACAGCCTGTACGGATAATATAACTGGCGTATCAGAAAGTCATCAGAAAGAGAATTTTTGGCTTCAATCAGAGAAAGAGTCTCCATCCCCTCAAAACCGCCGTCTATTTCAATCTGGGAATTGTTGACATCCACCAGGACATATGCTCCCGAATAAGTTTTAATGGAAAACTTAAACGTATCAGAGCCCATTCTTCCGCTTACCGTTGGCATCAGCCCGTCATCTTCTGTAAAGTCAGCCAGAATTCCTGAAACATAAGCACAGTTTAAAGCGGCCGATTCGCTTGTTATATTTTCATAGTCAATGCTTTCAATAAATGCCGGGAATGGCACTTTAACGACTTCGGTGTTTTTTTCTTCAAAATCTTTATATGCTTCAAACTGAGAAATCAAATAACTTCCCCTGGTAATCGGCAGAATGGAAAGCCTATGCTTTTTAAAAATTTCGGGCAGGTTCTTCCTGTGATCAAATTTAGTCATCAGCCTGGCTTCTCTGTACTCATTTATCTGGTTTGAAGTAATTTCAAACATCCCGTGTTTTTCTATTTCCTCTAATATGCTGTATTTTTCAAAAAGCTGATTCCATGCGGCTTCATTTTTTGTATCACTCATAATTCTTCACCAGGACTTCATTAACTTCTCCACGCCTGTCCCCCTTGGAATTTACGGCTCTTTTCGCCTGTACAATTGTAATGTTATAATCCTTGTATAAGTCCAGGATAAAATCGGTAGCAGAGTTTGAAAGCAAAAACTTTATGCCCCTGCTGTTTAACCTGTCGCACAGTTTTTTCAGCCTTATCTGTTCATCCCGCCCGAATCCGCCCTTATCATATCCGGTAAAATTAGCACTGTCTGAAACCGGATCATATGGCGGATCAAAATATACGAAACTTCCTTTCCTTATACCTTTTAAAGCGTCTTCAAAGTCTCCGCACAAAAAAGTTATTTTTGCTTTATTGAAATAATCGCTTACTGCTCTTAATGTTGCCTCATTCACTATATTGGGATTTTTATATCTTCCAAACGGGGAATTAAATTCCCCCTGCTGGTTAACCCTGAATAAGCCGTTATAGCATGTCTTGTTAAGATAAATTATCCTCGATGCTTTCCTAACATTGCTTAACTGGCTGTACTTTTTTTTATCCCGGTCCAATTCTCTTATTTCATAAAAATAGTCTTCTTCGTTTTTGTGTTTTTTCAGGTCTTCAATCAATTCTTCAATATTATCCCGGATTACGGTATATACATTCATAAGTTCTTCACTGATATCATTAACTACCGCCTTGTCCGGCTGAAGAGCGAACAAAACTGCGCCCCCGCCCAGAAAAGGCTCATAGTAAGTAGAAAACCGGCTTGGTATGTGCTTCTCTATATCTTTTAACAATTGTCGCTTCCCACCCACCCATTTTAAAACGGGTGCAACCAGTGGATCCTTTATCATAACCTCACCTCAGGTCAATTATAACATAATTATTATGGTGAGTTAAAATTAAATACGAACAAATTTTCTTTTTTAATCAAAGTTCTGCTTTTTCAATCCACATTCAGGGTCCATCCTTCATCCCCTGTATAGACCATGAGTTTTGTCATTCCACCGTCAACCGTAATGTTTTCCCCATTCACAAAGCTGTTTTCAGGATCACATAAAAAGAAAACCGCACGGGCAATATCCATTGGATCTCCGATCCGTCGCGAAGGATGCTGAATCAAATCGGCTTTTGAATGATTCGGAACATAGCCTTCATCATAATATTTTCCCGTATCAATCCATCCCGGAGCTACCGAGTTAACACGGACCCGTCCTGAAAGGCTTATGGCCATTGCATGGGTCAACGCAACAATTCCTCCCTTTGCAGAAGTATAGCTTTCAGTATTCGGCTGTGACATGAATGCACGGGTTGATGCAATATTAACAACCGATGCACAACTGCTGAAATGTGGCAGGAACAGGTATGTCAGATAATATGGAGCAGTAACTCCGACTGTTAAAACATAGTTAAAATCATCATAGCTGCATGGTTTGAGAATACCCTTTTTGCTTATGCACGCATTGTTGATGAGAAAATCCACTTTGCCAAAATGCTCAACCACCTGCTGCGCGAATTCTTTAAGCACTTTCTCTTCTGCTATGTCCCCGCAGAAGAAAAATGCATCGGCTCCCAACTCCTTAATGAATTTAACATTCTCTTCTCCTGCTTCCTTATTCTTATCAATAAACGCAACCCTGGCACCTTTTTTTGCGAATTCACGGGTAAGGCATCTTCCAATTCCCAACGCTCCGCCTGTAACAATAGCAACTTTATTGACGAATTTTGTTTCCATGTATATCACCATGCTCCAAGCAAAATTTCTATTAATAATGTAACATAAAGCAAACTCGGACGTCTATATGAATGTATGGCATTGCTTTATCTTGCGTTAAGCCATTCGAGCAATGGCTGAAGATTTTCCTCTTTTACACCGTCAAAACCGTTTTCGATAATTGATATTGATTCTTCAGTTCTTTCATCTTTATCTTTACGGCGCTTAAGCATCCTGACAAACATTGACAGGAGAATCCTGTCCATACCCTTTATCTCTTTCAGAGGCAAGCAACCGCCGCGCAGGTAGAAAAAAGGTATGTTTTTTATATTGTTCCTTGCAAGAATTGTTTCCACGTCGGGTTCGGCCGTCCGCCCTGTACCTGACCCGCATACGGCTGCAATATTATATTTCCGTATTTTATCAAGGCCCTGTATTTTCCCGACTTTCATCCAGCCAAGAAAAATGATTTCCTCATCCGGGCTTACCTTTGAAATATCTTTTACACGAAAAGCCTTAAGCCCGGTCTTTGCTGCAAGCATATCAGCATACTTTTTCGTAAAACCCGTTTTTGATTCGTAAACAATTACCATTTCCAAATCTCCTTTGCTAAATTCAGACTTGCCGTAATCATTTCATAATATTATTCATTACTATTTCATAGTATCACTTTTTACATGATTAAAACAGGTATCCACCTAAAAAGAGGCGTACCGGGGCTCATAAATGGGCCCCAGGCAGGTTTAACTGATGGAGGTTATCGTTAATATAATGAATTTAACAGATTTTTCGTTATATTAATTTGCGATAAAATCAGCGGTGTTATTCCCAATAGTGACAGTATATGTCTCTCCCTTTACAATATCAGGGCTGCTGAGAATAACAACCGCGAAATCAAGTTCGGGTGTGTAAGATGGTATAATTGTTTTCCCGTTTGAATCTGTCAGCGTAATGGCAGTCCCTGCGGGCTGGTTGCCCACTCTGACTGCGACAACACCTTGTCCGGAATCACTGAATGTCTGTGCCATTCCTGCAGCACCTGTACCGATGAAAGTGCCTCCTGTTATTACTCCGCTTACATCATAGTCCAAAGTAGCTGTATCACCAACAATGGGGCCGCATATAACAGTATAGCCTCCAGAAATTGTAAGTGTTCCATTGGCATCAATACCGTCACCTTGGGCGTTTACATACAGTTTACCACCCGATATGACAATACTGCCATTTGACGAAGAACTGCCAGGCCTGCCACGGCCAAACCTGTCATTTCCGCGCATACCGCCAAAGCCGCTCTGATCTGTGCCTCCCGCCGCATTGAGCCCGTCATCGCCGGCATACAAGGTTATATCGCCGCCGGAGACTTCCACATGGAGTGCTTCCAATCCCTCATAACATTTTGTAATGTTTATCGTACCAGAGATTATGGTCAGGGTATCATCGGCATGAAAAGCGTCATCGCCGGTAGCAATCTGTAAAGTGCCGTTATTCATGTTAATTGAAGCATTGGAATGAACTGCATCATCTGCGGTGTCTATGTTAAAGCTACCCCCATTTATAGTAAGATTTCCGCCCGCTTTAATACCCTTGTTGCTGTTGCTGTCATCCTCAGCGTTTGTACTTGTTGTATCTTGAGCATTATTGCCTCCATTGAAACCCAGGCCCTTGCGGCCACCGCCCATGAAGCCGCCCCTGAAATCCGGTGTTTTTACTTCCGCATTCGCACTTCCGCCACCAGAGACAATATTGAAAATACCATCGTCAATCTGTATGCAGGCAGAGGCAGAAATTCCATCACCACCCGAATTAATATTAAAAGCACCGCTTTCTATATATACAAAGCCAAGTGTGGTATCATCTGTATTTTCTGCGTGTATGCCGTCCTTACCGGAGGTAATGTTTATTTCAACATTGGCTATGCAAATATTGTCTTTCCCCTGCAGGCCATGGGAAGCAGCCCTAATCTGATATGTGCCGCTTGTCAGCGCCAGCTCATCCTTTGAAACAATGCCATGCCCTGCCGGCGAGTTAATTGCAAGCGCTCCCGAGCCATTTAGCGTCAGGTCTTCCTTCGAAAATATGACTGCATCAATGTTGTTCTCGTCTATTGCTGTAAAGGTGCCGCCATTGGAAAGAGAATTTACGGAGTCCGGGGCCAGTGTTATAAACACCTTGTCGGCATTAAGGATATATATTGGTGCTGATGTTTCACTATGGATGGAAACATTGTCCAAAACCAGTTGGATCTTATCTGTTTTTTCAGCGTTAACAATGATCATTCCATCATTGAAAGTTCCTGAAATAATATAGGTGCCCTCATCTGTAATTGTAACTGTTCTTTCAGAAATTTTGACAGCATTGGATGTACTGGTTGCTGTATCCCCGTCAAGCTGAATAATGGCGCTTGTACTTTCATCATATCCTACTTCAAAATCCCGGGAGGAAAACAAATCGGAAGAATCATCGGCCGAATTATTGTCTGATGTCGTGTTAACGATATTGGTTTGCAGCTGATTACCTGCACTGATATCAGGCTGAGTCACACCGTAGTTCTGACTGCATCCCGGAACCAGCAACGCAACTGCCAGTAATAATGCCGGAATTAATTTTTTCATTAAACCCCTCCTTTCTTACAGTTCGGCGGCAGCTGTTTCCTGCCTGGACACGGTAATTTCAAGATTTCCGTTTCTGCAACGGAGTTTGTCGATCATTTCTTTTTCTTTCTTTTCATCTCTGAGTGTCAGGTCATAAGTCAGGCGGAACAAGCTGCCCATGTTCGTGGTCTTAACCTTTACAAGCTCATATGATGAAGCATATTTTTCAAGTATTTCCTCAAATACACCGGTGTAATCCAAATCCTCAGGGATGGTAATATTCAGTGTCTTATATGTTGCCGCGTTCTTTTTAGCCCCAAAATCCAACTGATTATAGAGTACAATTAAAGCACACATAATAATTGTAAAAAGCAGCGCAAATGCCAGATAACCCATACCTGTAATCAGACCGGCACCCATCGCAAGAAACAGCATGGTTATTTCCTTCGCAGTACCGGGTACAGATCTGAACCTGACCAGACTGAAAGCACCTGCCACTGCAACTCCTGTACCCACATTGCCATTCACCATCATAATTACCACACAAACAACTGCCGGCAGCAAAGCAACGGTACTGATGAAACTTTTCGTATATCTGCTGCGGTACATATAAGCAAATGCCATGATCAGGCCGATTGCCAGTGAACAGCCAATGCAAATCAAAAAATCCGATATGCTGATTATACTTGTCATGTCGGTATCAAACAAACCTCTGAAAATAGTACTATGCATAAATTTTAGTCTCCTTTAGTTTTGGATAAATAATGTCTTGATAAGCAGTTCCATATTTGGAGTAGGATGTTTTAAAAATTCGTTCTTCAGACATTACCCGGACCATCCAAAGAGGAATGCCGCCTGAGCATTTAAGTTCCATAAGGACTCTTCCATCCGGCAAAATTGGTATACCCCATACATTGGCCTTAAGAGACAGTTCCTCCTGCCGGCACAGGATATTCTCATCAAATGTGACCCTGAAGTCTCCTCCGTCCAGGCTGTAGTATGCTTCTCTCTCATAGGACAGGAACAGCACCGGATGAAGTGTCTGGTAATAAGCCAGAAAATAGTCAATTTCATTTGCTATTTGTGTCTTTTTACTGACAGCTTCTTCACCTGCAAGCCATTTAATTGCTTCATTTTCAGGCAGAAATACCCGGCGCTTGTAGACAACAGACTGATATTTTTTCTTCAATTCTACAAATACAGGGCTTCCTGGACTGACCTTTGCATAGCTGCGTACACGAAGTTTCTCTTTATAGCAGGGACTTTCGATGGAACGCCGGATCAGGCGGTAGCTGTCAGTGTCGTAGTAAATATTCCTGATGGTAGCGCGTCCGTACTTATCAGGTGCCATATGTTGTTCCATTGCTTTTAAAAACTTTTCTTTCTGAGATGGATTGATTAAATACTTTAATTCATAGCGCATAAAAACAGCTTGGTATGCCATAAGTTTTCCTCCCTTACAGCAACAAGTTTATCGGGGCAACCCTAATTGAACTTTAAAATCACAAAAAGTTCATAATTTAATCACAAAAAGCACGTTTCATCAGAAATACAAAAAATATATAATGTTTTTAATTCCACTTAATGTTCATCAGCTATGATATATACAGAGAAAAAGGGAAGAAGGTGCGACATGAAAATATTACTGGCTGAGGACGAACGCTCACTCGCCCGTGCCCTCGTAAAAATATTGGAAAAAAATAATTATACTGCAGAAGCAGTCTATAACGGAGAGGATGCCATTTCTTACCTCGAAACAGGAGACTATGATGCTGCAATTCTTGATATCATGATGCCAAAAATGGATGGTATATCTGTATTGAAAAAGGTTCGCGAAAAAGGAATCAGCATACCGATTTTAATGCTGACCGCAAAGTCTGAAGTGGATGATAAAGTTTTGGGTCTTGACAGCGGTGCCAACGATTACCTGACAAAACCTTTTGATACAAAGGAACTGCTGGCCAGAATCAGGGCCATGACCAGGGGGTACCATATAACTGACAATAAACTGTCATTTGGAAATATTAAACTGGATCGCGCTACATTCGAGCTGTCATCCCCTACCGGCAGTTTTCGCCTGGCAAACAAAGAATTCCAGATGATGGAAATGCTGATGCAGAATCCACAAAATTTGATTTCTACAGAACGGTTTATGGATAAGATATGGGGATTTGATTCAGATGCAGAGATTAATGTGGTTTGGGTGTATATTTCATACCTGCGGAAAAAACTTTCTGCGCTGAATGCAAACGTTCAAATCAGGGCAGCCCGAAATGCAGGATACTCTCTGGAGGTAATATCATGATCAAAAAGCTTCAGCGCAAGTTTATCCTGGTATCAATGGCGGCTTTCCTTGCTGTGCTTACCGTCATCATTGCAGGTATTAACATAGCAAATTATGTAAAAGTGGTGCATGAAGCAGACGAACTTCTGTCAATACTGTCCAGTAACAGGGGGGCATTTCCTGCCGGACATGGTGGCCGCGGGCAGCTCCCTCCGCATATGTCTCCCGAAATTCCTTACGAGACCCGATTCTTTTCGGTGGTTCTGGCTCAGGAAACAAGCAGGGTGGTTCAGGTTGAAACAAGCAGGATCATCTCAGTAAGCCGGAATGATGCCATTGCATATGCGAAGCAAATCCTGGAAAGCAATCAGAACAAAGGATTCATAAAAAGTTACCGTTTTTCAATACACGCAGAAGGTGCCAATGTACGTGTTATCTTCCTTGACTGCGGCAGAAAACTGGAATCATTTCGCAGTTTTTTACTGGCAAGCATTACAATATCCCTTTTGGGATTTATTCTGGTTTTCACACTGATTGCATTTTTCTCCAACAGAATTGTCAAACCAATTTCCGAGAGTTACGAAAAGCAAAAACGGTTTATTACAGACGCCGGACATGAGCTTAAAACTCCCATTACCGTCATAAATGCCGACTTGGATGTTCTTAATATGGAGTTTGGAGAAAATGAATGGCTGGATGATATTAAAAAACAGGTAAAACGGCTGACCGAACTTACAAATGATCTTATATTCCTGGCCCGAATGGAGGAATCCGACAATCAGCTTCAGATGGTGGAGTTTCCATTCTCCGATGTGGTCAGTGAAACAGCCGGCTCATTTCAGGCACTGGCTCAGACCCAGAACAAGGAGTTTGCCTGTAACATCCAGCCAATGCTCAGCCTTAAGGGAAATGAGAAATCCATCCGGCAACTGGTGGGCATTCTGCTCGATAACGCCCTGAAGTATTCTCCCGAAAACGGGAAAATTTCCATAAATGTCCGCAGGCAAAACGGAGCAATCATTTTATCGGTATATAACACAACAAGGAATGTTATACCTGAAGAAAGCCTTCCAAAGCTCTTTGAACGTTTTTACCGGATAGATCCTTCCCGTAATTCCCAAACAGGCGGATACGGAATTGGCTTATCAATCGCGAAAGCCATTGTTTCAGCGCATAACGGCAAAATCCATGGTACAACCGAAGATGGGCATTCTCTTTTGATCACCGTAACGTTTCCGGTATAAGCTATCTTCTTCCAGAAGCAAACCAGTAATTTAATAACAAATCAGTAAGTACCAGATAACAATCATACTCAAAACTTATGCAGTATCAATAATTTTTTTTAATATTCCAGAATGAATGCGCGATTATACCTTTTTCGACTAACGTTTACAGAAATATATCATCATAAAATGATAATAGCAATTATATGTAAAATACTGATAAAATATATTTATCAATACATATTTCAGGCACAAAGCTTCAGCTGCCTGAATGCAAAATCTCAAACTGCGGAGGTTTGATATTTTTTATGATGATGTATGAAAAAGACTATATTATGCGCATTATATCAAATATGATAAATTTTCTTGCCAAAATTGTATTCGGAAAAAGCAATGCCGTTTACGAAATATCCGAAGACGAAAGATTCAAGGAAAGCGATGAATTACATCAAGAGCTGCTGGACTTAATATCAAAAGGAAAAATCAACGAAGCGGAAAACATGCTTTTTGACAGATTAAATCCCGATGATAAAAGGCAAATAATGGTGGCGATAGATTTCTACCGAAGGTTAAACAGCTTTGATGATGAATTTCTGGAAAAGAACAACTTCTCAAGGCAAGAAATTGAAGAGGGCTTAAGGGATTTAGCCAATAAAGCAGGAATAATAATATATGAGTAATCGACAAGGCATATTATGTTATGGGAATTCCGGACAGGGCAAAAAATAAACCCTGTCCGGCAATTTTTCTGGTATAAAATTATTGGAACCCAAACCTGTTATGGCTAAACCAATATTTATCAAGCCTTCTCAATTCTTACCCTGCTGCCATTACCTTGTGATGTGGGTGGATCAACTAGCAGCCTTCGTGCAATTCTTAACCGCAACTCGGGTACATGGCTGATAAGCCCAATAACCCTTTCTTTCCTGCTTAACCGTTCAAGGGAATCAATCACGTTATCCAGCAGGTTATTATCCAGTGTTCCGAAGCCCTCATCCAGGAAGAAAAACTCCAACGGGCTCTGCCCCTTAAGCTGTACATGTTCGGACAACGCCAAAGCCAGGGACAGCGATGTTAAAAAGGTTTCCCCTCCTGACAGCGAGTTTACCATCCTGTGGACCCCGCCATTGGCATTGTCCCTGATTATAAACCCGGCATCGGTATCCAGTTCCAGGGCAAATTTATACTTTGTCATAACCCCAAGTATTTCGGAAGCCCTGGTGGCAACATAACGGAGACGTTCCTCGGCTATGAAATCAATAAAGCTGTTTGCTCTTAAAAGTTTCTGTATTTGTTCGTACAAATCCTGTTTATGCTTAAGTCCATTGTAATTATTGGTCAGCTCAACCCATTTGTCATGCTTGATTTTTATTTTTTCAAAGTTATTCCTTGCAACCTCGCTGAGAGAAGCACATTTTTCCTTGTACAATACCAGTTCCTCATAAGAACTGCTTATCCTGTTCCATTCCTCTTCGGTGATGCTGCGGGAATTCAGTTTCTTCATCACCATATCCTTCTGCGCCCTGATATTTGTCCCTGACTGGTCATATTCTTCTATTTCATCTTTAAGGGCTTTCTGCATTTCAGGTGAAATTACCGAACTTTCCACCTCATTTATACTTTCAAAACCTTTTTCGATGAGGGCTTTTTTAAGCCTGTCCTCTTCAGTTTTCAGGTTTTCTGAGTAAATCTCCTTTTGGCTCATAAGCAGGGATTTTTCAGTCAATAGGCCGTTATGCCGCTTTTCAAGAACCTGAAGTTTTTCTGAGTATTGCTTTTCAAGGTTTGCGTACGTTTCAAGCTTTTCATCAATCCGCCTGATTTCTTCTTCAATACCTGCATCTCCTGCCAGTCCTTTCAGTTTGTTTTCCCTGTCCTCCTTCTGCATAACCAGATTGTTAATTTCGGTTTCTGCTTTGAAGCTGTCGGTATGTAATACCCTCAGCTCTTCTTTCCGTTTTTCCAGATTAAGCCTTTTATTATTGATTAAATCCTGACACTGATCCATCTGCTTCTGCATTGCATTCAGCCTGCGGTCGTTTTCCGAGAGCCTTGCAAGTTCGGAAGAAGCGCTTTCTATTTTATGATGCTTAAGAAAATCCATGTATTTATTTTGCATCCCATCAAATATCCTCTTTGCATCGGATAATGATTTATTCAGTTGCTCCAGGTTTTCCCGGTTCACCTTAAGTTCTGAAAGGACTCCGTTTTCCAGCAGCTTATATCCTGACATTATATCATTCAGTTTTTGAACCTCTTTGTTATATTCCTCCTGCTTTTTCTCCCATGCTTCAATGGCATTGAGTTTTTCAATGGCGGCAGCGTTCATTCTTTCCAGTTCAAGGCGAATTTGCTCCGGCTCGAGGTTCATTAATTGCTCCGGCAGTTTCCTCTTTTCCTCTTCATATTCTGCTGCCTTGCCACTAAACTCCTGTACAGCCTGTTCAATCTGGCCTGCCAGTGATTTCACCTGTTCTTCTGCAATAAGATATGCCGTTTCAGCGTCTTTAAGAGTCCTTTCTGCATCATTAAGCCTATCTCTTGCCTGGTCTGCACGTTTTTCAATAACAGCCGGTTCTGATCCTTCTGCGTGAACATAAGGATTCGGATGGTGAGTTGAGCCACAGACAGGACATGGTTCGCCGTCTTTCAGGCTTTTTGAAAGGAGCCATGCAATATTCTGTTCCTTCTCCCTGTTTGCATTCTCGAACTCTGTCCTGCATTGCTGAAGGACTGTATTTGCTTTTTCCTTTTCTTCATTAAGCAGCATCGCCTTTTGCTTCAGTTCCTTAAGCCTTGTGTTACTGTTGGCAATTCTTGATTCCAGCTCATCCAGTTCACTTTTTCTAATGCTTAAGACATTAAAAAGCGCCTGCATTGAACGAAGCTTTTCTATGTAGTTTAAGACAGCATTTTTATCTTCCGGTTTTGTTGCTTCATGTTCAAGTTTTTCCCCATTCAGATCTTCCAGCGATTTTTGTACCAGTGAAATATCATTTCTTACCTGTTCCAGTTTTAGTTCAAGCCCGCCAACGGTGCCGGCAAGCACAGACACCTTGTCCTCAATGTCCTTTATATTTCTTCTCCGTGTTTCAATTTCGTTTTCAAGCTGCAATCCGTCCTGGATCTGCTGACGATATCCGGGATCGGTTTTTAAGGACTCCATTTCCGGCTTAAGCCCGGAAAGGTTTTGCTCCAGCTCTTCAATTTCTCCCGTTTCCTTTGCTATAACTTCGCTTTTGCTTGTAATCTCAATCTTGAGCTTGTCCTCGTAACTCCTGAGTTCATTAATATTATCATTTATTTTCTTTACTTCTTCTTTTATGCCCAATGCATCCACAAGCCTGGTCCTAAGTTCCACCAGTTTTGGTTGTTCGGTTGCAGCTTCATTCTTTACGGTTTCATATTTTTGCCTTGTTTCATTAAGTTCATCCGCGATACCCGAGAGAACCCCCAGAACTTCATTTAGCTGCATTTCAATACCTTTCAGTTTTTCACTCAGCCCGGTATTTTTCCGGATCATTTCAACCAGGCTGTCTGCTTTTACAGCCTTCTCGAGCCGCACCCTTTTTTCCGCAATCTCTGCCCCACATGCCAAATGCTGTTTTTCTCTCTGTTCGATAAACGACAACTCCCGGACAAGGTTCCAAACTTCTTTTGCTTCATTGTATTTCGATTCCAGGCTTTTCAGTTCTTTTTCCACCCTGTTTCTTTCAGCAACAGCATCTTCCAATGCTTTTTTGGATTCTTCAAGGGCTTCACCTGTGGCATCTGCGTACCCTTTCAATTCCCCGGCAAGGACATCGGTCCTGCTTTTCAGCCTGGCCATCTTCCGGTTCAGCTTCTCCTGCAGTTGCTTTCCGTATTCTTCAAGGTAAAAAATCCTTTCAAGCATTTTTCTCCTGTCCGAGTTACTAAGCAGCAGAAATTCGTGGAAACTGTTCTGCGGCAGCACGACAGCCCTGGTAAAGTCTTCATGGCTTAAACCAAGCAATTCTTTGACATGGTTGCTCACATCGGTTGCCTTGTCGCATACCGGTATTTGTCCTGCATCTGTGATTTCAATAAGCCTGGCAATCTTAGGCTCGCATGAATTAACCGTATCCTTTTTTCTCTGGTACACCCTTTCCACCCTGAAAGTCTTTCTGTTGCCACCTTTCACCAATTCGAAGGTAAATGCGACCTTTGCGGTATTCATATTGGCATTAATTATGCCCTGCGTTCCCCCGTCAGCCCTTTTCACCTTGCCATATAAAGCAAAGGTGATGGCGTCAAGGATTGTGGATTTGCCGCTTCCGGTGGGTCCGAAAATTCCAAACAGGCCTAATTCCCCCAAGGTTTCGAAATCTATCCTCTGTATATCGCGAAAGCTCTGTAACCCCTCTATTTCAAGAAACTTCGGTCTCATCAGCCGTGTCCTCCTCATCCTCTTCGTTTAAGATTTCAATAAAAGCGCTCATCAGTTCATCCGGAATTTCGGCCTGCATTTTAAATTTGTAGAAGTCCTTAAAAAGTTCATCTATTTTTTTACCTTCCCTGCTCTGGTAACTGGCAATGTTTTCGTTTTCAGATTTCAATCTGGGACGGATGTTAATAATCCCGGGATGCAACGACCTTAATGTTTTCTGCTCATCCATCGTTAAAATCCTGTCGGTCACTATCTCAAGATCAATCCATGCATTCAAATCCCTGCCTTCTTCGCACCATTTAATGGCCTGCGCTATTCCTTCTTCAGCAACCCATCTTCTAAGCGGCTTGCCGCAGTCGAGATAAATAGGTTTGATATCCGCCTTTTCCCCCGGATTTGCATTGATTATATACACGGCTTTGCTGTGCTCGGCTTCGGAAAAACTGTAAGCAAGGGGAGAACCAGAATAAAACGCCGGGCATGGCGCATTTCTGATTTCCTGCGGGCGGTGCAGATGCCCCAGGGCTGCAAAATGTGCATTCGCCGGCAGGATTTCAGGCTCTACCGTCAAAGCTCCACCCACCTGCAGCGTCCTTTCAGACTCCGACTCTTTTCCCCCCCTTAGGAAAATATGTCCTACGATCAGATTTACTGTATCATGTCTGAACTTCTGGCTGAGCGAAGAAAAAATACTGCCAATTTTATCAGAATATGCTTTTTGCAGAACCTCCTCATCAGCCTGCTGTGACAGAAGCTCTTCCAGGCGGGCTTCCGAAGGATACGGTAGTGCTATAATTACAGCATTATGCTCGCAGTATGGCATACCAATCTCCAGCCATCCCGGCCCGGAATCAGCAATTTTTATCTCTCCTGTGCCGGCTTTATAGATGCCGGCATCACTTCCGGGGTATCCCAAAAGGATTATACCGTTTTTATATGCCAGCGGGCTTGCCGCACAAAGGCGTTCAGGGTTATCATGATTTCCCGCTATCACAACAACTGCCCTTTTGCCTTTGCCATTGAGCCTGTCAATTGCATCATAAAAAAGTTCCTCTGCAGCAGCAGAGGGATTATATGTATCGTATATATCTCCGGCAATCAGGACAAGATCAATCTTCTGCTCTTCCACAATTTTGCACAGGCAGTCTATGAACTCACGCTGTTCATCGATGCGGCTGATATTCTCCAGATTTCTGCCCAGATGCCAGTCGGATGTATGTAATATGCGCATGGAAACCTCCTTACTGATTGAGTTATGATATTCAATAAATGGGCTATAATCATCCCGGCTAAAATTGCCCAAACCCGAAACATAATGGCGAATTATGATTACCTGATCTAATTATATCAAATACCTGTTCATTTTCTGTCCTGGAACTATTTTTATTTTCTATCTCTTCTTAAAATAATTACCGAATGCTTAACTGGGTTTTATCAAAGCGTGAAAACGGCGTAATCTATGCCGGTGAGTACAATATACAAACCGGCCTTCAAAAGTCAGACCAAAATCTAACTATTCGGAGGCCGGTTTATCAGTGGGATGAAGATATTTGATTTATCCTTTTATAAAGCTAAATTTTAATACTTGCCGAAATCCCTGTCTTCAAACGAAATCAAATGCTTTTCTGATGAATCGGTTTGCCTGCCCTTTAAATTATCTTTGCTGTCCGGTTCTGATTGAACCAAATTTTCTGCCAGGACACTTTCTTTCTCCTTTTTTCTTTTTTCAATTATATCTTCAATTGCATGAAGAATATCCGGGTTCAATCTTTCAAAACTCTGCCAACCGATATCTTTTTCACTTCTGAGTTTGAACCTGTTAACCATCTCTTTCAGCATATCAGCCTGGCTGGACAGTTCTTCACTGGCAGCTGCACTTTCTTCCGCAGTTGCAGAGTTGGATTGTACTACCTGCGATACCTGATCAACAGCCTGGTTAATCTGCGAAATGGCCGAAGCTTGTTCAGAAGAAGCTGAAGAAATCTGCTCGACAAGCTCTGCTGCCTTGCTTATGCTTTCAACAATTTCATTTAGTGCCTGGGCTGTATCATTTGCAATTTTTGTACCGGCACGGACCTTTTCAATTGAATTCTCAATCATCGTTGTAGTCTCTTTTGCTGCATTTGCACTTTTTTGTGCAAGATTTCTCACTTCTTCGGCCACAACGGCAAAACCCTTCCCGTATTGTCCTGCCCGTGCTGCTTCCACCGCTGCATTCAGAGCCAGGATGTTTGTCTGGAAGGCTATATCATCTATTACTTTAATAATCTTTGAAATGCTGGATGATGACTCATTAATATCCTGCATTGCCAGCAGCATTTCCTTCATCTGTTCGTTGCCTTTAATCGCATCGTTTTTGGCCAGCAAGCTTAATTCATTTGCCTGAGCTGCATTTGCAGCATTTTGTTTTACCTGTACTGCAACTTCTGTTATCGAAGCCGTTATTTCTTCAATAGAACTTGCCTGTTCCTCCGTACCCTGAGACAGGCTTTGGCTGGCATCTGCAATTTGTTCTGCACCGGCAGCTACTTCGTCTGCCGCTGTATTTAATTCTTTCAACGTTATATTTAAAGAATCGATTATTTTGTTTAAAGAGTCTGAAATTAATGCAAAGTCACCCTTATATGTCCGTACAGTCCCGATGTTCAAATCATTTTCCGCGATCCTTAACAGGATGTTGCTGATTTCGCTTACAACATTTTTTAGCGTTAATGCTGTTTCATTAACCGAATTCGTCAGTATTGAATAATCGCCCTTATAGCTTCCTTTAACAGATGCGCTCAGGTTGCCCTGGGACATTTGCACCATAACATTCTTAACTTCCTGCAAAGGTGTAGCTGCGGAACTTACGATATCATTAATGCCGTTTATGATGTTTACATACTCACCTTTAAACTTAGCGGCATCTCCCCTTACATTCAGGTTACCTTCCGCCGCTGCACGGGCCAGCGCTTTAGTTTCATCTATCAGGTTTTGTATAGCTTCCATCATGTTGATAAACGCAGGCATAAGCCGATCATTTTCAGATCTCTTTCCTATCCTGCGCAGGTTCTCAAGTTCACTGATATCCCCCTGGGAAATTTTAACTGCAATATTTTGGACCGTTAACAATCTTGCCTGTACATCGTTTATTGAATTAGCCAATGCGGAAAAATCACCCTTATATTTATTGCTCATTGACAATGTGTAATCATTTAATGCCATCACTTTCAATATTCTTATTGCTTCACTGCATGGCTCTATTACTGCATCCAGCATGTTATTGATACCTTCAACTATTTCCTTATACCCACCATTGAAAGCATTGACATTGCCTCTCACATTATTGATATTACCGTTCACACATTCAGTGGTGATTCTGTCCACTTCATTTATCAGATCCCGGATTGCTTTCATCATGCCGATTAATGCAGGAATCATATTGTCATTTTCGCAACGCCTGCCAATTTTGATGTATTCCTCAAGCAAGCCTGTATCGCCATTTGTCACCCTTAAAAATACATTCTCTATTCTTAACAGTTGAGCTCGAACAGCATTTATCGCATTTGAAAGGTCCAGCAGTTCTCCCTTGTATTCTCCCTCCATTTTCATCGTAAAGTCGTTGTTTGCCAGCCTGCCAAGTATATTTCTGGCCTCATCAACCGGCGTGGCAATTGTATCCAGCAACTTATTGATGTCTTCGATAATCCGGCGGTAGTCGCCATCATGCTTTGACGCCTCAGCTCTCGCATCAAGCCTGCCTTCTTTTGCTGAATTAAGCAGTGTACCGGTGTCTGTTACAAGTGCTTTAAGGCTATCCCTTGTTTTTACGATGGAACCTGATAACTGGCCAATTTCCGAACTGTCTACAGGTACATCCACATTCTGTGTCAGGTCTCCTGCTGCTATGGCCAGCATGGTATTTTTCAGCTGTATAATTGGTTTGATTACTTTTATGTACAGGTATGCAATATTAAATGCAGCACATATGAAAATTAAAATGATAAAAATTACCACAAGGTCAATATAACCATCAAGTTTTTTATCAGTTGTGGAAACTTCATCATTAAGACGATTGCTCATTTTTTCAATAAACTCATTTATTGGAGCTTTAATACTCAGTACCTTTTCCTCATACTCATCATCAAAAACCAGTTTACGGGCTTTATCAAAATCATTCCTTGATACGGCATCCATTGCCGCCTTTTCTACTTCTTCCAGGGCAATAGAATTCCTTACTGCCAGTTCTACAAGGTCAAGTTCATCCTGTGGTATACCAATCTCCTTCAGCCTGTTTATAATCTTTTCCCGTGTTTTTGTCTCATTTACTTCTTTCCAGTAATTGTCATAGTTTATTTTATTACCAAACTGAACATACTTTCTTACTTCATTTGTCAACAGCTCAGATGCATTAACCAAATCGTTTCCCATCTGCATTAATTCCAATTGTCTTTCATGTGCTGAAATAGCCTCATTGTAGCAATCCTTCGCCATCAAGGAGAAAATTACCAACAGAACAGACAGAAGTAACATTATTCCCCCTGTAATAAAAAACATGGTAGATTGTTTAACAGCTTTTTTCCCCATACTATTTTTATTCTCCTACACAATCAATTCAACTTATCCGGTCCTGAAGACCGTTTTATTCAGCTGACATTTACGTGGTCTAATTTTTCTGCATCTTTATCACTTAAAAGCTTATTGCAATCAAGTATTAATTTTACATCGTTTTCCACTTTGCCAATTGCTTTTATGTACCTGTTTTCTGTTCCTCTGCTTATCTCCGGTGGCGGAACAATGCTGTCATCTGAAATGGACAGAACTTCCGATACATTATCGACAATCAACCCTACTGATATGTTCTGAACATCAATTACTATAATGCATGTCCTGTCATTATACTCTGCAGGCTGCTTTTTAAACCTTAACCTGACATCCATCACTGGTATTATTTTCCCTCTCAAATTAATAATGCCTTTTATATAATCCGGAAGTTCGGGAACTTCGGTTATAGGCTGGAAACCTATGATTTCAGTTACATATTTAATTTCTATGGCATAAACCTCTTTATCAAGCAAAAACGTAAGATATTTGCCCTTTTGCGTATCCTCCTCCATTTCTTCTTCTCCTTCACGCATTTCTGCCATACACCCTCACCTCCATTCTGTTAGTAATCTCAAAATCATTTATTAAAATTAAATAGATTACGAAGTATTCATCATTCCAGGCACATCAATAATCAGGCTTACACTCCCATTGCCCATTACCGTGCAGCCTGAAATGCCCTGAACTTTTTTTATAAATCCGGGTAAAGCTTTTACAACCACCTGCTGCACACCCATTAACTCATCCGCAAACAGGCATGCCAGCCTGCCTTCACTTTCAACAACAACAATTACACCTTCGGTCAGGTTTACCGTATCAGACTTTACTTTGAAAAAATCATGAAGCCTTATTACCTGGCAGCAAGTATCTCTTAGCATTACCATTTCACTGTTGTTTGCTTCATCCCGTATTATGGCTGATTCCTGAACCTTGGAAGATTCCTTTATTGAAGTTATAGGAATTACATAAACTGATTTGCCGACCCTCACTTTCATTCCATCAATAATTGCAAGAGTCAGGGGGATTTTTATTGATACGGTGGTACCAATCCCGTAAATGCTGTCAATCTGGACATTTCCGCCTATTTTCTCTATATTTTTGATTACTACATCCATTCCTACTCCTCTTCCGGAGAATTCGGTTATTTCTTCTTTGGTGGAAAACCCGGGCATGAAAATAAAAGAAAATATCTCCCTCTCGGTAAGCTCATTCTCGGGCTTTTTTATAAGCCCCTTCTGTTTTGCTTTCTGCAGTATGCTTTTCTTATCCATGCCTCTTCCATCATCTTTCACGAAAATCCATACATCTCCGCCTTCATTCCTTGCCTCCAGGGTGATTTTCCCTGTTGCAGGCTTGCCTTTTCCTGCCCTCTCTTCAACAGGTTCTATTCCATGATCGGCGGCATTGCGTATAAGATGGATTAACGGGTCTGACAAATGCTCAATGATATTCTTGTCAACTTCTGTCTCCCCGCCAATAATCTCCAGTTTTATTTTTTTGTTAAGCTTCTTCTCCATATCCCGCACAACGCGCTGCATTTTCCGGAAAGTAGCCGACAATGGCACCATGCGCATTGACATAACCGTATCCTGCAATTCATTGGTCAATTTCTGAAGCTGGTTTGAAGCTTTATAAAAACTGTCCAAATTAAGGCCTTCCAGTTCAGGATTCTGGATAACCATTGCCTGTGAGATAACAAGCTCGCCAACAAGATCCATGAGTTTGTCAAGCTTAGAAACACTGACGCTTATCATGCTTTGCTTTACCGTTGACCGGGAACTCTCCTGGTCATTATTGTTATCACCGGCAGGATTCCGGTCTGTGCTGGGTGGATCTACCAGCTCCAGTTTTAGCTCCTTCAAAAAAATTACTTCTGACAGAACGGTTTTCACATCGTCAATAGCAAGCTCTGAAAAAAAATCAACTTTGAATCCGTTTTTTCTTATCACTTCAGCCGATTTTGGATTTTCAACAATGTCTTTCGGCGAATAGCCAATTATTTCAGCAGTTTTTTCAAGGCTGTGCAAAACATTAAAAGCACGGATGTTTTCCATTTCACAGCCGTCTTCAAAGAATATAAGGGCCTTAAAACGTTTTTTTCCGGAATCGTCATATGTTTTACTAAGACCTTCGTTATTTAGTGAAAAAGCATTTCCGCTCTGAGGATATATTGGGGTGTCATTATTCTTCAATAAAGCAAGAAATTCATTTATTTCCCGTACAATTACGGACACGTCCTGGATTGATTCATGTCCGGCCTGAAACTGGTTTATAGCATTTTTTATAAAATCCGCACCTCTTAAGACAATATCGGTAAGAACCGAGTAATTTACGTTTTTCGGTTCATTTTCGCGTATATAATAAAAAACATCCTCCAACGAATGTGAAAGAGATGCTATATTATCAAAATTCATCATGCTTGCTGAACTTTTTATAGTGTGTACAATCCTGAATATTTCATTAATCTTCTCACCGATGGCATTCCCATATTCACTTTCCAGGGCTATGTTTTCAAGTTGAGTTATTAATTCCAGCGTTTCAAAAATAAACAATTCAAGCAACGTTTCATTTTCATATTTGCTCATGAAGTTTTACTCCTTGTACACTTAATACTTTTACTGAATTTTATTATTTTTACATGTAATTACATACAAAATTTATGTGGAGAGTATTATATATAAATTATATAATGAAAATGTGAAATATATCGAATTATGTCGAAATTGTCAGGTACAATTCATTGACAAATCCAAAGACAAAGTTTGACATGATATAAAAATGAATATTGTGGTATATATAATCTTTATTACAAAATACAATGCAGTTTCGAGGTGTTGTAGGATATGGAAACATACTCAACTTTTGGCGAATGTCTTGCTGCTATATTAAATGCTCTGGATCTTAAATGCAGTAAACTGGCAAAAGAAATTAACGTTGATCCTTCTCTGATATATAAGTGGCTTCGGGGAGAGAGAGTTTCATCTTATGATACCACTTATATCGAACAGATAAGTAATTACATAGCCAACAAGATCAGCAACAGCTTTCAAAGAAAAGCAATAACTGATTTATTGTCCGGATATGGCATTAATGTGTCTGAAATGAGCAATACCGGCCTTAAAAATAAAATAATGATGTGGCTCCAGGAAGCCCAGGGATACTCAATCAAATTACATAAAAAAATGATCTCAGAGAAAAAGTATAAAATTGACAGTGTGCCTAATATCACAAACCTCATTAAAAATATTGATACCGGTACAAAGCTAAATCATGGCAAAGCGAATATAATGAACCATGATCCCGGCATAAACGGAAACCTGTTTAATGATAATGTCCAGGTTATAACCGGCCATGAGGAAGTTATATACTCTATGCTTAAATTGCTGAAACAGGCTCATAGGAAGCCTGATTCATATGATGACAAAATCCTCATTACATTTAACAGTGAAACAGGTATTCTGTTTGATGATATGGATTTAAAAAATAAATGTATACATGCACTTTATTGCGCATTAAGCCATGGCTGGAATATTATTTTTTTAATCAGGCTGAGCAATAATAATCAAAGAACCATTAGAATTATCGAGGATCTGCAGGTTTTGCTTCCTCACGGAAACCTCATGGTATATTATTATCATAAAGTTTCATGCATAAAAAAAGGCTTGAATCCTTTGAATCCCAGGTTAAGTATTACGAGTTCAGGGATATATGCTTTATCGAGTCTTTGGAAATGCTGGTCAAGAACAAAAAATATACGTTTGACGAATACTATATGCTTGAAAACAGAACAATAAGCAATGAAGATATTGTATGTCACCTGGAAAATTTAATTAACATGCTGAGAAAATATGACAATTATGAGGTTGCTTTTGTAAGCAAACAGGATTTTATCAGTTTATCCAATATTTGCTGGCTGGTAAAGAGAAACTCAGGTGTTTTCATCGAAACCCTCAATAATGATAAACTGGCGGACAACAATAACCCGGAAATGAATTTTATAATAACTGAAAAAAGCATTGTCAATGCTTTTCATGATTATTTCCTGAAATTATGGTGCCATATTCCGGATAAGAATAAAGATAAAAGAAATTCAATTAATTATCTCCAGTTTCTGATTAATAAAATCAATACAGAAGACAAAACCAGGTGAAATAAAACAGCTGCCTGAAAGGCAGCATATTATACTTTATACCCTTAAGTATAAAACAAGCCATGGGAATAGTTTCACCAAAAACCTGAACGTCATCTGCAGCATTATGGGCACAAATATCGAAATACCCTGCAAAAATTTCGACAGATATTTTCATTGGCCGGTTCCAATAAGCTAATTAACTGCGCGCTGTCTTTAAACCGAATACCGGACAGGCATCCATTCGGGTTAATTTACCGCAAACATAGCCAATTTTGCATTATCACAGTTCCCAGGCGCTTCAATCTCTTGGCCGGCGAAAAAATTTATCCCGGCGTGATACGATCAATACACAGGACCATATCCATTCTCTATCAAATGTTTCAGTTTTCCTGCTTTTGAAGTCATAAACACTTTTTTCATTTTTAGAAGTTTTGCAGCACGGTTTTCTATATCCTCATTTTTTTCTCCGCATATGGAGTATAAATCATATAAAAAACAGTCTGCAGAATTGATAATTATAAATCCTGAAGCCATGTTCCGGCTCCTGTGCTTTTTAACCAGCTTCGCAACCCTTTCATTAGGTTCGTGCCCGTCCTTAATTGTCCAATATATGCCGTAAGGATATGAGTTTTCCTTATCAACTGCCGCTTCCAAAGTGCCCATTATGGATTCATCAGATCCGGAATATCCCAAAACAACCAGGCCTGAACTCTCACTTTTATACAAAAAGTACCTTAAAAGGAATTCTTCCAGGTTTTGTACTTCTTCTAAAGTGCTTTTTATGGAATCATACCGGAAATCACCATGAAGTTTATAGATATACGGCATATCCATGCGGGTTTTTAATAACGTCATTTTTGTTGCATCTGAGATCAGTACATGACTTGCACCAACATATTGCATACCCGCCTCAATCAGATCATCAAAGTTTGTAGTCCAAATATCTGTTATTTTTTTCTGTTTCGCCAAAACCCCCAAACATAAATGTCCCAGCGATGGTTTTTTATCTTTGACAAGATTCTGGATGAACAATACTCTGTCACTTGCCATCGGATAACATTTTCTGAAGTAAAATGAATACTCTTCCGGAGCATTTAGTTCAGGATATCCTCCTTTACCGTCAAAATATGCCTGAAGTTCCATTTGATTTTTCTTAAGGGACAAATCGCTGAACAAACTTCTGTGAGTACGCGTTTCACGGCAGAATATTTCTCTTTTAAACTCCCAGACCAGTTGCTCGCCGGTAGGTATCCCCGATTGCGCAGATATACCCGAGCCGGCTAAAAAACTCATTGCACCATTAGGTTTTACTTTAAAACTGCTTAAGAAAACACCATAATCAACTACTAGCTCATGCCACGACATAATATCCATCCCCCTAATATCAGCATTGGTAATTATCCTGTTGGAACTTTCCCGTTCATAAACACCTGGATACTAATGGTGCCGTCATCAGGGCGGTAATAAAATTTCCCTGACTAAGCTATGCATTTGTCCTGTGGTCTTGAGTTGCAGAGTATTCAGCTTAAATATTCTTATGTGACAAAGAGACTGGAATCATAAGCAGCATTGAAAAAACAGCTGTGTTACATCACAATGCTCAGTAGTACCAAAGACTTCATGGGCGAATAATCGTTGTTGCAATCCCTGTCCTTTCAGCATATCTAACGGGTTTATACATCTGTATTTAACTTTACTGGCATAAGCTGTGCCTGTTTCTCCTGCAACCAGTGCTGCCGGCTAATGCTGTAATAAGAATCAATCCCAATGCTGCGGAAAGGATTTTCTGATGCAATCATCTGACCTTTCAATAATATAACATATCAGGATAGATATTTGTTACACAAAAAGGAAATTTTTGAAATTTTTTACCTGGTATATCACTTTTTCTCATTTCCCTCATAAAAAACAGCATTCAAGGATATGGTGTCAAGCTTTTATATTTCTATATCATAACTTTGCATCATCTCCTATGGTACAAATGCTGGATTATATTATACCATATTTTTACTCGGTATGGAAGTTTTTTCAGTACTTATAAACCTTACCTGTCCCTTTTTTGATTTTTCCATGTTTGCTATTGACAAAAAAAACATCTTTAGCTATAATACCTTTAATAGCAAAGGCGCTGTGAGTAAAACTCATAGCGCCTTAACTTTTATGTTTTATGAAAAAATGGTAGGATTAAGATATGCCCAATCTTTATGAAAGAATGGAAAATTTATGCGGAGCTCCGCCTATCGGCCGATTATTTTAAAGAGATTGAGGCTACCGAACCTGCCGATACAGGCAAAATAGTCCATTGTAAAAGCTATATGCACACAAAGGCGTGGTTTTATCATTGGTGTCCCCGGATGCCATGATAGAATACACGCCTTTAATTATTTAAGGGGGAATGATTTATGGATATTACAATGATAGTTGATACTTTTTGGGTCGTACTTGCAGCTTTACTGGTGTTCTTTATGAACCTTGGTTTCGCAGCGGTTGAATCTGGATTTGCCAGATCAAAAAATACAGTCAATATTCTGTCAAAGAACTTTATCGTTTTTGCAGTATCCTCGCTTGGCTTCATGTTGCTTGGCTGGGGGCTGATGTTCGGCGGTGACAACCCGTTTGTCGGAACAAAGCAACTTTTTATACTGGGTAATTCCAATCTGGACTTCTATAAAGATACTTTGACATCAAATGTACCATTCTGGGGAAAATTCTTCTTCCAGCTGGTCTTCTGCGGTACTGCGGCGACCATAGTATCCGGAGCAGTTGCAGAGCGCGTTAAGTACATTTCCTTTATCGTGTTTTCGTTCATACTTACACTTGTCATATATCCAATTGTCGGCCACTGGATTTGGGGCGGCGGATGGCTTGGAAGCCTTGGCTTCCTGGACTTTGCCGGAGATACCGTTGTACACTCGGTAGGCGGATGGGCTGCTCTGTCCGGAGCCATTATCCTCGGGCCTCGCTATGGAAAATATGACAAAGACGGAAAACCAAAAGCAATTCCAGGTCACAACATGTCTCTGGCAGTTATAGGCCTATTCATCCTGTGGCTGGGATGGTTCGGATTTAACCCGGGATCCACTATGAGTTTCCAAAATCCCGCAGATGTTGTGCATATAGTATTAACTACGAATACAGCCGCGATAGCAGCCATACTTACTTGTACCGCTACATCATGGATTTTTATCGGCAAGCCCGATTTAGGTATGACTATAAACGGCTGTCTGGCAGGACTGGTTGGCATCACGGGAAGCTGCGCTTTTGTAAGTGTTGAAAGTTCGCTTATTATTGGTGCAATAGCAGGTATCATTGTTGTATTCTCGGTACTGTTCTTTGATCGTATTAAAGTTGATGATCCTGTTGGTGCAACCTCTGTCCACCTGGTCTGCGGTATTTTTGGTACGATTTGTGTAGGGCTTTTCGCCCAGGAAGGAGTAACCAGCCTTTCAACAGTCAATGGCCTGTTTTTCGGTGGCGGCCTGTCACTGCTTGGTGTTGAGATTCTTGGTATAGTTGCTGTCGGTTTATTTGTGTTTATTTCATCATCTGTGGTATGGCTGCTTCTTAAATATACAACCGGTATCCGTGTCAGTCTTGAAGAAGAAATTCAGGGTCTTGATATCGGTGAACATGGTAACTCTGCTTATCCTGACTTTGCTCTTGTTGCTCCGATCTTGGCTACAGCCAACGGAGGTGTATATGAAGAAAAAGTCACTCAAATTCCCGCTAAAACCCCGGCTTCGGCTAAAAGCGCAGTATCCCAGGATGAAGCAATCCCGGTTGTAAACAAATCACGTCCGGGTGCAAAGATGACCAAAGTTACGGTAATCACCAACCAGGATAAGTTTGCCAAGCTCCAGACAGACCTGGACAAATTAGGAATTACAGGACTTACTGTTACAAATGTTCTTGGTTATGGCATGCAGAAAGGGCATCTTGAGTATTACCGCGGTGTGCCTGTAAAAACAAGGCTTCTTCCGAAGGTTCAGGTAGATATAGTGGTGTGCAAGATACCCACACAAACACTGGTTGATACAATAAAGAAATCGCTGTATACAGGCAACGTAGGCGACGGTAAGATATTCATCTACGATGTTGAAAATGTAATCAAAATAAGAACGGGCGAAGAAGGATACGATGCGCTGCAGGATGAGGACGAAGAATAATAGCGCAATATAAGAACCGTACCAAAAACCTTAATCAGCTAAACACCGGATTTCCGGATGTTAAAAATATATAGATAAAAACACATCCCTACGGGAGCATATTTCACAGACCTCGATATGCTCCCGGTTTTTTTGCTTCAAAAATCAATAAGTTTCATCACTCGCCCGTTTTCGATTTTTCAGTAATGGCCGAAAGAATCTGAAATGTCATTACAGAAAACCCCTATTGGCTCTTCATGAGGTAATTGCGTCTGATTTTCACATCTGCTACACATTTTTATGTTAAACTGTTTATGGAGGTGGTTTATTTGAAACTTCTTGTAGTTGAGGATGACCATGATACCAGCGAAGGAGTCTGTGAATACTTCAGGGAAACGGGATACGATGTAACTGCTGCATACGACGGCGAAGAAGCATTGGCCCTGGCAAAATAGAACTCTTTTGATCTTGTCCTGCTTGACGTAATGCTGCCCAAACTAAACGGACTCACAGTACTTCATGAGCTGCGAAAAACAAGCGATGTACCTGTCATCATGCTTACCGCAATTGGTGATGAGCATACGCAAGTTGCCAGTTTTGACGGTATGGCGGATGATTACGTTACCAAGCCTTTTTCCATCCTGCTGCTTGAAAAACGTATCAAGGCACTGCTACGGCGGAGAAAGCCAGCAGATTCACCATACATATGGCACTACAAAAATGTTACGGTCAATTTTACAGGCTTTACAGCAGAAGGAGAGAACGGACCGATTGATGTCACTCCGAAAGAGATTATGCTTTTAAGGCTTCTGGTGGAAAATAAAGGGAAGGTGTTAACGCGCGAACGTATCCTGGACGAACTTTGGGGAGACGACAGGCCTGTTTTTGACCGGACGGTGGATTCTCATATCAAAAACCTGCGTAAAAAGCTCAATTTGGACTGTATAGTGACCGTAACAGGTGTTGGTTATAAACTGGAGGATGTGTGATGAAAATTTTTCAGAAAACATTCATGTATACGCTGGTTTTACTGGTACTGATTGCTCTGCTTGCAAGCTGGCTCATATATACACTCATGCCAACCTTCTATACGAAACAGAAACAACGGGAATTAACCTTCCAGGCAGAGCAATTGGTGCAAAAACTAAGCTCTGCAAAACGTGAGGATATTGTCAGCCTGATTAGTGATTATGCCGGCGGCCAAACAAACATTATCATTAACATAGGCGAAGAAAAATATGCGTTAATTACATGGAGCAACCCCTCAGGGTCAGACCTGACCCTTACTTCCTATGTTTCTGTTTCATCCACATCAATTACCGGCTCCAATGATATGGTCTTCAATGTCGCCATAACCGACGTCGACAGCGTTAAGGGCAACGGTATCAAAATTTCCGAAGGTGATTTCTCTCCCGTTTTATATAATTTTTTCAACATGGCCCAAACAATTGAAACACAGTGCGATTTCACAATGGATAACGAATCCGGCACGCTTACAGTATCTATGACGCTGGCCCCCGTCAAAGAGGCTGTTGATGTTATTATCTCATTGCTGCCTGTGTCCATTTTAATGTGCGTTGTAATCGCTGTCGTGTTTTCACTGTTGTATGCACGTGCGATTACTCGCCCTATCAAGGCAATCTCCAATGAAACACGTCACATGACATCACTTGTACGTGATGCCAAATGCCGGATAAAGTCCGGGGATGAAATAGGTGAACTTGCTTCAAATGTAAATTACCTTTACGAAACTTTATTAAATACGATAGATTCACTTGAAGCCGAATTGAAAAAGGTTACAGCCACAGAAAAAGCAAAAACTGATTTTCTTCGGGCTGCTTCTCATGAACTTAAGACGCCTGTCACAGCATTAAGAGTAATTATGGACAACATGATTCTCGGTGTGGGAAAATATAAAAACCATAATGAATGGCTTCCGAAGTGCAAGGAATTGATAGACAGTTTATCGGACAAGCTACGTGATATTCTTGATGCCACGCGGCTTGAAACCGTATCAGAACAATGTGTTTCAGAAAATATAGAAACCATTTGTTCTGAAGTACTGGAGCCTTACATTGTTATTGCCCGGGCAAAAGGACTTGTTCTTAATATCGACTTCAACAATTCTTTTCTTGTCACAGCTCCGCCTAAATTACTGGGAAAAGCCCTGTCTAATATTTTTTCCAATGCCGTGCTTTACACAAAACCCGGGGGTAAGTTTTCTGTCTATTTCAGAGAGCTCAGCCTAATTGTTGAAAATGAATGCGAACCCATACCTGAAGATCATCTTTCAAGACTGTACGAGCCATTTTACCGGCCGGACATTTCCCGCAGCAGGGAAACAGGAGGTAACGGGCTTGGGCTTTACATTGTAAAGACAATACTGCACCTGCTCGAACTGGATTATTGCTTTGAGCCGGTTGCATCACCCAGGGGAATGCGTTTTACCATCAATTTCTGAATTTCACATCTGCTACACACAGGCTCCATAACCACTCCAATATCCGGTGTTATGTTTACAGCATTACCGTGAAAGGAGTGGTTTTTTTGAAAATTGAGCTTAAAAATCTTCATAAGAAGTGCAAAGGCGGAAAGACTGCGCTGAGGGATATAAGCCTGACACTGGCAAGCCCGAGCCTGATCGGTCTTGTCGGGCCAAACGGTGCAGGCAAAAGCACCCTTATGAAGCTGCTTACCGCAAACCTCCTCCCCAGTTCCGGAGAAATTTTAATAGACGGGCTGCCCATTCTGAAGCAGGAAAAATTGCTTAAATCAAGCCTGGGATATTTGCCCCAGGAATTCGGCCTGTTTGAAGATTTGACGACTGAGCAGTTTCTGGACTACATGTCTGCACTGAAAAGTATTGAAAGGAAAAATGCCAGGGATGAAGTTGACAGGGTCATCAAAATTACCCATTTGGAGGATAAGCGCAAATCCAAAATCCGGACGCTGTCAGGGGGCCAAAAGCAGCGGGTAGGTATTGCGCAAGCCCTGATTGGTAAGCCTGATCTGCTCATTTTTGACGAGCCTACCACGGGCCTTGACCCGGCCGAAAGAGTGCGATTCCGAAACCTGTTCGCAGAATTGTCAAAGAGCAGGCTGATTATCCTTTCCACGCATATCATCGAAGACGTGCAGTCGGCCTGCGATTATCTTATTGTGCTGAACCATGGTGAAATTCTTTTCGCCGGATTGCCCGGCAAGCTGATGCAGCAAAAAAACGCCGGTTCTCTTGAAACTGCCTATATGTCACTTATGGAAGGGAGTGATAACGTTTGAATGCAGTTGCAAAGTTCTTGCATGAAGTAAGGAAATTGCTGTGTGAACGTATTACGCTAATCTTAATAGCAATGACGGCAGCAGGTGCTGTATGGTTCAGCCTTAACGGGACGGGAAAAACCGCCTCAGATATATTTATCATAAGTGCAGCGAAAAACAGCGCTTTTTTCGGGGCATTCCTCTTTTCGCTGCTTTCACTTTTGCAGTTCCACAGGGATTTTAGGAATAATACAGACGTAATCATCGTTACATGCACCGATCCGTTACATCACCAGGTACGGAGGACACTGGCGCTTATTTGCGTTGCAGTTGCCACAACGCTTCTGATTTCACTGTTCGCTCTTCCGTATGGAGTTGCAAAAACCGGCGATTATTTTCAGTTTGAAACCTTTTTTACTGCATGGTACTTAATTTTTCTTTCTGCCCTTGTATTCGCAGTATTGCTTTCTGCAGGATTTTATATGATGACAATGCGTCTCGAAATATCATTGATTATCATGTCGGGGCTGGTATTGTTGTCAAAACTGCTTGAAAGCATGTTTTCACTGAATCCCAGCTACCTTTTTTACTGGGTGCAGACCACTGCGAACAGCTTCTCCGACCTGGTAACAAACCGGTTTCAGATAGATATGCTTCTATGGAATCGTTTATTTTGTCTTTTTGTGTCTTTATCTGTATGGATACTGGGGCTAAGCTCGCTCAGGCGCTACGGCTGTGGCTTGCCCGGTTCATTTATTGCGAATTGCCGTCGTGCCTGGATACCAGTCCTTCTAATAACCACCATCCCGTTATCTTGTGTATGTTATGCGTTTGAGCCGATATTTGACGACAGCAGGCCTATCGATTTCAGCAGTATGGTAAGTTCCGGCACAGGGGTAGCTACTTTCACAAGTATCGGCAACGAAACCGGAAATCCCAACCTGGTGCTTACTGAAAAAGTATTCAGTCTTGATGTTAACGCAAAAGCCGGTAAACTTTCAGGTGTTGTTAAGTACAAGCTCAGTAATGAAGATGGAAATACCCAGGCATTACCGGTCCAGACAAATACCGGTATTAAAATTGACAGGGTCCTGATTAACAATGCTGAAGGCAAAGCCGTCAGGGGCGAAACCGGAGAAAGCAGTACTGCCAACTGGAGCATCGAGCTTCCTGCGTCAGAAGAATATGAAATTGAAATTTACTATTCAGGACGGATGCTGAATGACAACACAATAGTCCAGAGAGCTACATACGGTATTGCAGATGGGTTTGTCTGGCTTCCTGCAATCGGTGCTTTTCCGAATTTGGATATCAATGTATCCGGCGACTGCACTTTTTATGGTACGCTTTCACTGGATGAAAAACTTGAGCCCATATTTTCCAGGGGAACGTTTTCAAAGGGAGAAACCCTTAACGGAAGGACAAAATGGCTGTATACAGGGATTACAGGCAGTCAGAGTACAAGCATATTTGCCGCTGAGTATATGACCAAAACCTTTGAAGCCGGAGGGCTTAATATTGAGCTGAAGCATTTTGCAAAGCACGGCAAGTCCATCAGGGAAATGGATGCGATAAATGTGATAAAAGCAGCCATTGACTATTTTACAGAAGCATTTGGCCCTTTAATCTATCGCAACAGCCTTACGATTCTGGAACTTCCTGCTTACGTAAGCGGCGGTTTTGCCGGTGGTAACATGAGTGCTATGGATGAGTCAAGTTTTAATCTGAAAGGTTTTATTCCTGCCGAATCTTTTTCGCTGCATTCCGGTGGAGGCATAGACGTTCTTGTGCATGAAATCGCGCATCAGTGGTGGGGAATTGCCACCATGCCGATACAGGACGGTGTATCCTGCTGGTCGGCTGAGGGAATCACCTGTTACAGCACCTATTGTTTTATGAAATACTATTTTGGAGAGGAGTATGCGCAAGAACATTTTACAGATGCCTGGATGAAAGACTTGGACACTTACAGGAACGCCTTTTATATTCAGCATCCTGAATATCTTGAAAAACTTTCTGATAAAGATAAATCCAACATTATAGGTTCGTTCCGGAGCATCAGGCTGTATAGCATCATGCCGCTCATGATGCTGAATGGCGAGACCGCTCTTGGCGGTACCGAGAATTTCGTTAAAAAGCTTTCCGAGCTTTATTTATCGCATTTAGGCCAACTGATAACATATAATGATTTTTTGTCAGCAACCGGTCTTGCAGCGGAGGTGATTGAGCTTGAATAAAAGAACGGTTTTCAGGTATGAAATAAAACGGCTGATGTATTCAAAAGAATACCTGCTGCTGCTTATCGTGGTACTTGTATACAGTATGTCCCTGTTACGCGGGGTTGTTATATACGGTGTAAATTATACCGCACCGTTCTCGCTGTTGACCTTCGGTACTTACTGCTTTTCCCTGTCCCCTTTCTATTTCGTCCTGCTGCTTGTTTTGTGCGCAAGGCAGTTCAGAACATCAGAACGTGGCGCAGAGGCCATTATATGTACAACCAGCATGCCATTCCATATATTCAGACTTATACGCTTAAGTGCAATTGGGTGCGCATTCCTTGTTGCAATATCCTTACCTTTTATTGCCTGCTTTGTGTTCTACAGCCTGGTTTTTGATTATACATTCTTTGGGACACTGCTTTTGCCAGGTATGCTTATAATCATTCCGCCGGCAATCTTCCTGTCTGGCATCTCAATGCTTTTAGGAAAACGGAATCCGGCAGCGGTCTATATCTTGCTGGTTGCGGTTTTAATCATCAGTGTTTTCAAAATAACACTTCCGGCCTTTATCGATATTAACGGAAGTGCTCTTGTTCAGGCACTTAGCCAAGAACATTTCCTTGCTCTTTCATCCGGATTTGTTGCCGGGAGAATTGTTTTATTAACAGTCGGCATGATTTCAGTTATCGTGTCGGTATGCAGGCCGAATAAGCGTCATGCCTGACATGATTTACCCTTAAACAATTATACCCCGGGAACGGGTATATGATCATACCTGTTTCCGGGGTTGATTAAAATTGGATTACTTCAGCATTTCCATTATCGTGAGTGCAATCCTGTCCAATGAAAGCTGTTTACACACCGCTCCAATGTTATATGCCACTTTTGGCATGCCATAGACCACCGATGATTTTTCATCCTGGCCAATTGTCTGTGCTCCGCTTCTTTTCATTGACAGAAGGCCTTTAGCTCCGTCATACCCCATTCCGGTAAGGATAACCCCAATGGCATCCTTCCCCGCTTCTCTCGCAACCGATTCAAAAAGGACATCAACCGACGGGCAGTGTCCGTTCACCTTATCACCTTGAAAGCACTCCACTTTATATTTGCCAGATACCCTTTTAATTCTCATATGCCTATCTCCGGGCGCTATAAGAACCTTACCCCGCTCAACATAGTCCCCGGTTTCTGCTTCTTTTACCCGGAGGTTGGTTGATAGGTTCAGCCGTTCAGCAAAAAGCCTGGAAAACACCGGTGGTATATGCTGAACTATTACAATTCCGGGTATCGTAGAGGGCATACTTTTTAATATTTTGGCAATGGCTTCGGTTCCCCCTGTGGAAGCTCCTATGGCAATTACTTTCCGGGAATCAAAAATTCCAAACGTCCTTCCGCTGTTTATATTTTTAACCGTATCCTGTACTATCTTTGCATTTGATGCAATCTTTATCTTTTCAATCAGTTCATAAATAAACTGTTCCACATTCCTAAGATTGCCCATATCCGGTTTAACTACAAAATCAACCGCACCTGCATTCATTGCTTCAAAAACAGCATCGCTCACCGAACTTACAACAATAACCGGTATAGGGTATTGCGGAATAAGTTTGCGAACGAAATCTATGCCATTCATTTTTGGCATTTCCACATCGCAGGTTACAACATCTGGTTTATGCAACAGTATTTTATCCCTTGCCTCAAAGGGATCCCTTGCAGTAGCTACAACTGTTATTCCCGGATCCGATGAGATTCCCATCGATAACACTTCCCGAAATACAATGCTGTCGTCAACAATTAAAACTTTTATTGCTTTACCGTTTCTCACCGAATCACCTCCTGACACTATCCCTTCCTGTAGATCCCCGGCATAACATATTGAAATCCGGTATCATTGCGGTTTATGGACTCAGTATGTCCGATAAACAGGTATCCTCCGTATTCCATAATATCATAGAATTTTTTGATAAGATCAGTTTTTGTGTCATTTCTGAAATAGATCATAACATTACGGCAAAAAATGGTGTGAAATTTTTTCTTAAAAGGATATACTTTTTCCATCAGGTTAAACCTTCTGAAAATAACTTCCTTTTTAATGTTGTCATTTATCCTGTAATTCTCATTATCCAGCTTCTGAAAGTAATTCAGCCTCCACAGGGATGGCAGGGACTCCACCTCGTCCTTGCTGTAAACCCCATTGACAGCTTCAGCAAGCACTTTGCTTGAAATGTCCGTAGCAAGTATTTTTGCATTCCACAGGGCTTTATCATTTTTTAAAAAATCATCAATTATCATCGCAAGGGTATAAGGTTCCTGGCCCGATGAGCACCCGGCGCTCCATATCCTTAAATCCCTGTTTTTCACAGTTGAAACAAGGTAGGGAAGCACTTTATCCCTGAAATAATAGAAATGATCTGCTTCCCTCATGAAATACGTATGATTGGTGGTTATTTTGTTGACCAGCGTAATTAAAGCCTTACCTGACTTATCAGAACGGACATAATCAAAATACTGCGTGAAGCTCTTGCAATTACTGTTAATCAGTTCATTATACAGCCTGCTGATTAAAATGGCCTTTTTTTCTTCTTTCAAATGTATACCGTAGTTTTGCTCTATGTACTCTGAAAATTTTTCAAATTCTTGTTTAGTAATTGTAATCACAGTTTAACCACCCGATGCTTTTTATTATTTATCAGTATTTTCCAAACTCACTGTCACTTAATATTATCTGTGATTCGATTTTACCATCCTTTATATCATTGCCTTTACCGGTTTCATTGTTTTTTTGGACCATTGACTTAATCATTTCAACAACTTCAGGGCTTAACATGTTAATGTCATTATTGGTCCTGATTTTCCTGAGTTTGAATCTGCTTACCATATTCCGCAACAATTCGGCCTGGCTTGCAAGTTCCTCACTGGCTGAAGCACTTACTTCGGCTGTGGCAGAATTGGTCTGCACAACCTCGGATACCTGGACAATTCCCTGGTTAACCTGATTTATCCCTGCAGCCTGCTCATTTGAAGCTTTTGCTATTTCATTGATAAGGTTATACGCTTCATCAATTGAACCAACAATCTCGTTCAGGGAATTGGCTGTTTCCCTGGTTATCTTACTTCCTTCGTTTACCTTGCTGATTGAATTTTCAATCAGTTCAGTAGTTTCTTTTGCAGCATTCGCCGATTTTGCGGCAAGTGTCCTGACTTCCTCTGCCACAACCGCAAATCCTTTTCCGTATTGTCCGGCCCTGGCAGCTTCTACAGCAGCATTCAGTGCAAGGATATTGGTTTGGAAAGCTATATCGTCTATCACTTTTATCATTTTGTTAATATTATTGGACGAAATGTTTATTTCTTCCATTGCTTTTAGCATTTCCTGCATCTGCCTGTTACCCTGATCTGCCTTTGTTTTGACAACCTTTGTCAGTTCATTGGCCTTATTGGCATTTTCTGCGTTATGCCCTGTCTGTGACGAAATTTCCTCCAAAGAAGCTGTAAGCTGTTCTATTGTGCTGGCCTGTTCAGTGGAACCCTCGGAAAGAACCATGCTGGAATCGGAAATCTGCTTTGCACCTGTAGCAACCTGCTCTGCAGAGTTTACGACATTTCCCAGCAGCTCATTAATATTGTTTATCATTACATTTAATGCTTTTCCAAGAACATCTTTATCTGAACGAAGTTCAACATCCATCGAAAAATCGCCTTCTGCCATTCTCTCAGCAACATGAGCCTGTTCCTTTACAGCATTTGCCAAGGATTTGAAAGCCTTCGCCAGTTCCCCTGTTTCATCTTTATAGTTTGATTCTATATTAACACTTACATCACCAATAGCCAGTTGATCGGCAACCTCAACAATATGTTTTATCGGTTTGCTTATGCTTCCGGATATCATCACACCTAAAAATACTGCAAGTGCTATACCAAAAACAAAAATACAAGCATCATTAACTTCGAGTTTTCAGATGTGCTGACAATGGTATCATATTGTGACTTTCCGCCGGATACTTTATTATCTACAAGGCTCTCGATTACATCCTGGACGGTGGTAGCTATTTTAGCCATTGTTTCATCAAACAGTACTATTTTTGCCTCGGCTATATTTCCGTCCTGAACCAGATCAATTACTTGATTCATAATAACAACGAAATCTTCGACCGAGGAATCAAAAGTGTCGAACATTTGCCTTGTCGAATCTTCATATGCGGTTTTCTCGCATTCCGCCATAATGGCTACAATTTCTTCTATCCTTGAATTAATACCATTGATTCTTTCTTTAAGAGTCTCAGCATCATCTTCGATAAGTACCAGGTTTCGAAGTTCTACCCGTATTTCCAGGTATAATTCCAATACTTCTGAAAGCTGAGCCATAGGTTCTGTTGCATTAGCGTAAAGAACTTCTGCATTGTCGCTGATTTTGCTCAGACTAATAATTCCCACCAGCCCTATAAATCCTGTTATAACTGCCACAACCAGAAAACCGATAATAAGTTTTGCAGATATTTTTAAGTTTCTGTACCAACCCATATTTTCACTCCATATTATAAAATTTCATGCAGATTATCTATGTCTTCATCATTCAACAATTTCTCACAGTCCAGCAGAAGCCTTACATCATTACCTATCTTTCCGATGTTTTTAACATAATGGTTATGATTTACCTGTTTCATCTGTGGAAGCTCAGAAATATCAGATGCATTAATTGTAACTACCTCGGATACGCTGTCTACAATAAGGCCAACTGACATACCCAAAATATCCACAACGATTATGCAGGTCCGATCGTTATATTCCCCTGCTGCCTTTCTGAATCTCAGCCTGACATCTATAACCGGGATGATCTTTCCCCTTAAATTAATTATTCCTTTTACATATTCAGGCAGTTCAGGTACTTCTGTTATTGTCTGAATTCCAATGATCTCGGTTACATACCTTATTTCAAATCCATAACTCTCATTGTCAATGGAAAATATCAGGTATCTCCCCTCCTGTGTATTCTCTTCTTCCATCATGTTAATTTGAATGTCATTCATCCTGTTTTCTCTCCTTTGCTAGTAGTGTAAAATTGTGTCAATTACTTGTTGTGAATTAAATTGGCAATATCCAGGATCAGGCTTATACTTCCGTCGCCCAGTAACGTACACCCCGATATTCCATTGATTTTCTTGAACCTTTTTATATATTCAGGCAGGGATTTTACAACCACCTGCTGTTGACCCAATAACCGGTCGGAAAAAATGCATACCGTTTTCTCGTCCTGCGAAACCATGGTTATAATGCCTTCAGTTAAATCGGTTACATCTGTCTTTAAATTAAACAATTTATGAAGCCTTATAATGGGGTAGCATTGTCCCCTTACCATAATCATTTCATTTCCGTCAGGATCTGTAATAACACCTTCTCCCTTAGGCCTGAATGACTCCTTTATTGTAATCGTCGGAATGGTGAAAGTGGATTTTCCTACCTGCAGGTTCATTCCGTCGATAATGGCCAATGTCAGTGGTATTTTAAGGGTTATTTGAGTTCCTTTGCCCTTCTCGCTGTCGATTGATATACTTCCTCCAATGGATTCAATATTCTTTGCTACAACATCCATCCCGACACCGCGGCCCGAGAATTCAGTAACTTTATCACGGGTTGAAAAACCAGGCAGCATTACAAGTTTATAAATCTCGGAATCAGACATATCTGCCTCATTCATGGTAATCAGGTTATTTTCCCTGGCTTTTCTCAGTATCTTATCCTTATCCAGTCCTTTTCCGTCATCTTTAACGATAATATGTACATCGTTGCCGACATTTTTAGCTTCCAGGGTTATTTTCCCGGATTTTGGCTTACCGGTTAACTGCCTTTCATCAGCAGATTCTATGCCATGGTCAACCGCGTTTCTGACCAGGTGCATTAAAGGATCGGTTATACGTTCTATGATATTCTTATCAACCTCCGTCTCTTCGCCTATGATCTCCAGATTTACCTCTTTATCCAGTTTCCGGCACATATCCCTTACAATGCGGTTCATTCTCTGGAAAGTAGCAGACAAAGGCACCATTCTTACAGACATTACTATGTCCTGGATCTCACTGGTTAATTTGCTTAACTGGCTTGCGGCTTTATGGAAATTACTCAGTTCCAGTCCCTCTAAATCGGGATTCTGCAATACCATGGCTTCGGCTATAACCATTTCACCCACCAAGTCCATCAGCTTGTCCAATTTGGCTACACTTACGCTTATAATACTCTGTGTTGGTAAAACATGATGATGCTCAGCATTTCGAGGCTTTTGCCCGTCTTCAAAACTGCTTTTTTCCTGAGAAGGCAACTTCTCCTCTTCCTGGCTTTCAAGCACTTCTTCATCCTGCTCATCAAAAAAAGCCTCCAAAGATGAATCAGCATCTTTTTCAACTTCAAAACCTTCTGAGAATGTTTGTTCATCAATTTCTGCCAGTTCCAGTCCCTTTAAAAAAACAGTCTGTATCAGGCCTTCATAGATTTTCTCCTGTGTTTCTGCTGTTTTTATATATATCTGAAATCCTTCACGCCTTATTATCTCAACACTTCCATCATTGTCTATAATATCCTTTGGATAATATTTCAGTCCGATTGCTGCTTGTTCAAGGTTATGTATAATTGCAAAGGCCCTTACATTCTCCATTTCACAACCTTCCTCAAAATATACCACAGCTCTGAAATAGTTAACCTTTTCTTCTTTCATATTTTCATCTGCCGGGATAAAACCATTTTCCTTCAAATCCGAAAGATAACTTTGAATCCTGTTAACCAGCCCGGCCGAATTACCATCGGCACTGGCATTGTTTCTTATTTTCTCCAGCTCAATTTTAACGAAATCAATACAGTCAAGGATTAAATCACTTAAAAACGCACTAAAGAGATTTTCAGGATTCTTTTCCCGTATATATGAGAACAAGTCCTCCATTGCATGGGCCAAAACGGATATTTCATTGTACATCATCATGGCTGATGACCCTTTAATGGTATGCATTATCCTGAATATCTCATTAATGTTCTCACTTGAGTAACAATGGTTTGCTTCGCTTGACAGGATAACCTGCTCAAGTTGTTCAAGTAACTGATACGTTTCAAAAAGAAACATTTCCACCATAGCGTCATTAGTGTTGAAATCTTTCATGTTTACCACCATCCAATGAAAATTGTGCAACAAAGCAATAGGAATATTATGCCAGACTGCGTGATAACATATGGAATTATAGTATCAACTGCAATCAGCATTTTTTGTTTCATTTTTCTTTTAACTAATACCCAAATCTAAATAAACTAATTCGACATATAGAAAAAACTATAATTAATTATCGACATTATTCGACTTTATAATAATTATATTAACTTCACGATAAATTTACATATTGCATCAATGCACAAAAAAATACCCACGTTTATTACGTGAGTAATTCTCCCTTTAAGATTATTATCTTTCAATCCGGTTTTTCATAACATTTTCTTTAACTCATGTAAATTTCCTTCACGGACATTTATGAACCATTTGTCATTACAGTCTACATGAGTAAGGTAATCGGCTGCTACCGAAAGGTGACCGACCTTAAGGCATAATTTATAAAACTCAAGCTTTTTTAAGTTTAACGAGCCGGGTAACGGTACCATTTCCCCATAGACTGAGTTAATTACCGCCCAGTCGTATTCAGTGTCAAAATATTTAATGCCCTCAATATCAATAAGTCCGATTTGGCCATTATCAAGTATAAATACGTGGGGTGGCGTCAGCTCCCCGTGAATCAGGCTGAACTCACGTGCATTTGGTTCAGTAATTTCACTCATTTTCTGCCGTAATAAATGCAATATTTCATTCTGTATCAAAGAGATCTCATTATCCAGTTTCGATGCTATATTCAACTCTTCAGCATAAAAATTGAATACCAGCCCGGTTGCAGAAAGATTATAAGGTTCATTAACCATCGGCGATCCATAAAATGGACGTTTCTCTGCCGCCATCCTGTCAATAATTTCTATGATCCTTCCGGCGACGTCTTTAATTTTACCGCCATTGTTCATGTATTCCTGAAGGCTTTGTCCTTTAAGGAATTCAACAATTGCATAATCAAAGCCGCCGTCGTCATTATGCCCGGCTGTTATAACACCGGGTACGCGGACACCCAAACCGGTCAACAGTTCAGTGTTATGGATGAAATATGCAAATCCGTCAGGAAACAGGTATTCCACCCCGTCGGTTTGGTTTTCAGTCAGATTGTTTTCAAACGGCCTTCGCCATATATACAGAATAAAGCTGTCATTATCTGTTGTGATTTTATACACCTGTTTTGAAAAACCGCCATGAATTTCAGCCAGCTTGAAATCAGAAGTTTTAACCGTATTTTGAATAGTTTCTTTTAATAATTGGCAAATCATATAAATTTTCTCCCCTCGGTAATCAGATATAAAAGCTTTTCAAATACATTGGCAAATGCAGTTGAGGCAATTGCTATGGCTGTGGACGGGTTGTTGATTTCCGGTATTTTCCTGAAGGGGCAGATTGCCTGCCCCTTCACTGATTATATTATTCTTTGATAACACCTTTCGATGAAATTAAGAAATATAACAGGAATACAAAACATATCAAAGAGATAAAACCATAGCCACCGTATATATCAAATCCTGACGAGAAATAACCGAAGCCCAATCCTGAAATAATTATTGCCGCCCTTAATCCGAGAGACTGGAACGAGTCAATGGTCGCCCTCATCGAGGAGTCGATACGGTGGTGCAAATATCCGGCTGCCGCAGGTTCAATTATGCCTGATACAATGTAGATAAGGAAAATAGCAATAACACCTGAAAAATCTCTGATTAAGCTCAGGTATAAAAATCCGGCAGCAAAAACTGAAACAACTCCTGATATTAATTTCCTGCAGCTGGTTTGTTTCTTAATCCTGTAAGCAAGCATGTTACCCGGAAGCCTTAATAAACTCAGGGCTGATGAAAAGAACCCGAAATATATAACAGGAATACCAAGCCTGCTTACATAAAGTTGCCAGAACTCGTCAATAAAGTTCATTGCCGAACCTGCAATCATAGCCGAAAACAGTACAAGGCACACTCCGTAATTACTCCTGAAAAAGCTTAAGGAAGCCACTACATAATCCTTTATTGGAATCTGTTCCTCTGTTCTGCTTCTTACTTCCGGTTCCCTCAGCATGAAAGAAATACACAATGAAGCAAACATCCCTGCGAGGGATATCCAATAATTCAGTTCAAACCCATACCGGCCGGCCATAAAGCTTCCACTTAATGCCGCCAGAATTGCCGCAGTAAATTCAAGGGCATTTAAACGTCCCAGACACTTTTCAAAGGAATTCTCATCGCCATTTGAAAGCAATGAATCATAGAGCAGCGCATTTTCAGCTCCACTGCCAGCGGCACGTCCGACTCCTGCGACGAAAATTGCTGCAGCAAAGTGCCAGAACTTTGTTGCGAATATCAGTATCAGAAGTTCACAGCAACCCGAAACGGCGTTTACTATTACCAGCTTTTTCCGGCCCCATTTATCGGCAATAATACCTGATGGAATTTCAAGCAGAACCACAGTTACCGCATATAAAATCTCTGTATATACAACCAGTCGGATTGTCATGCCACGCTGTTCCCAAAACAGCCTTTCAATAACATAAGCCGGAATCAGGTTGTGAAAGAAACGGATTGCATAAAGCTTCCGGATATTTTGATTATAGTCCATATTCAAGCTCCTCTCATTTTTGTTTTGCTGATTTTAACAACAAAACAAAGGAGGTGCCCGTGAACAGTTTTGAACTGAATATTAACAAGGTGGCCTCACATATACCATAAAACTTCTCCTATCCATATAATGTAATGCTATAATTCTATCATATTCCATTAATTGATCCAGCACTTAAAGTGCTGTTAATTCATTCTGCTGCTCTGTTTTCTGAAATGACGGGAAAGGATTTATCTGAAACCTATACGCTTTTAAGCATCAGCAGCAGATTATCATTTTTTTCCTATGAATTTTTCCGCCACTTTATTAACCCAAAGATCAAGAAAAACCTCGGCGATATCAACCAGTACCCCAATGACCAACTCCAGCATACGCATCCTCCTTTATGCCGGGCATCCTGATCATTAAGCGAATGTCCGTTTTACCTTTAATAGCATATGCAAAAGTCTGATTTCCATGGCTTAAAATCAGGTTCCATATACATATACGGTTATTTTTTATAAAATTCTCATTATATGATACTAACTTTTTCATTAAGTGTACCATTTATTTTAATCAAAAATACCATCTGCGGTTGTTTCCATTGCAGATGGTATTAGCTTCTCTAATAAAATATCGGCTTTACAGAAGTGAATATTTTGCAAGCCAGTAATTAACCTGGATCATATATGCCAGAAGCTGCGGGGCCGCCATTAACTGGCCAAACCAAGGTTTGCCGTACTCAGCCGGCGCTTTCATGAATGATAAGGCTTTTTCCCTGTCTATAAGTGACATAATGGGGCAGTTCGGGTTATTTATAATATCCATAAACATTTCAGAAAGCACTTTTTCATAATTAGGATTGTATGTTTTGGGGTATGGACTCTTTTTGCGATATAAAAGCCTGTCAGGCAAAAGATTTTTGCAAGCCTCACGTAACAGCGATTTTTCAACTCCGTTTCTGTACTTCATATCCCACGGCACGTTGAATACATACTCAATAATTCTGTGGTCTGCAAACGGCACCCGCGCTTCAAGCCCGGAAAACATACTGGCTCTGTCCATCCTGTCAAGCAATGTCTGCATGAACCATTTTATATTCAGATAAGTAATTTCCCTTCGCCTGCTGTCAGCAGGGCTTTCCCCCGGCAGGTAAGGAACTGATTTTAGGGAATCCATGTATTTCTCATATACATATTCTTTCAGATTCAGCTCATCAATAAAGTCATCGGATAAAAGCACCGTCCTTGCACTTACATCCTTCGACCACGGAAACCCGTTGACCCACATAAGTTCCTCCCTGTAAAACCAGGGATAGCCGCCAAAAATTTCATCTGCGCATTCTCCTGTTAAAGCAACTTTATTGTGCCTTTTGACCAGTGAACAGAAATATAAAAGTGACGAATCAATATCTGCCATACCCGGCAAATCCTTCGCATCCACCGCTTTGAAAAGCAAATTTGCCAGAAGAACCTCATCGCATTCAAGATAGGTATGGTTCAGGTTATATTTCGACAGCATTATGTCAACATAAGGCCTGTCACGTTCGGGCTGAAAGGCATTGGACCGGAAGTATATGTTATTGCCCTTGAAGTCAAACGAGAACGTGTTTAACTGCAAACCAAGCGATGATAAATAATCTGACGCCACGGCAGTTACAATGCTTGAGTCAACACCCCCGGACAAAAAGCTGCAAACAGGAACATCAGACACCATCTGTCTTTTAACTGTATCCTGGATTAGAAATGATACCTTTTCCACGGTCTGTTCAAAGCTGTCAGTATGAGGATGGCTTTCCAGATCCCAATACCTTACGGTGGAGAAGCCTTGTTTTGAAAAAGTCCCGTAATGGCCTGGCAGTATTTCGTTTATACCCTTGAATACGCCATTTCCGGGTGTTCTTGCCGGGCCTATGCCAAAAATCTCCCTGAACCCGTCAATATCAATTTCAGGCTTTATGTCCGGAAAATGAAAAAGAGCCTTTATTTCAGAGCCAAAAACCATTGTATTATCCTTAATCGTATAGAATAATGGTTTTACACCAACCCGATCGCGGTATAATATCAGGCTTTCAAGTCCTCCGTCCCAAATTGCGAAGGCAAAAATACCGTTTAATTTGTTAACAAAATCAATGCCATAATGGATATATGCGTAAAGAATAACCTCTGTGTCGGTCGTTGTTTCAAAAACGTATCCCGCGCTTATTAATTCGGGCATCAGTTCGTCGGTATTGTATATTTCTCCGTTATACACAATAACATATTCGACTCCGTTAATATTCCTGATAATTGGCTGTGCCCCAAAGCACAAATCCCTGATTGACAAACGTGTATGGCTCAGACCAATGTTCTTTCTGAGGTATTCGCCGGTATTGTCACTGCCGCGGTGTACAATGGCTTTTCTCATATCAATCAGGATTTGGTTCCAGTATTCCCTGTTTTGTGTATAGTCAATATCAAAATTACAAAATCCAGCTATTCCACACATATAGGACCCTCATTCACCGATAATAGTTAAGGCGTTCCCCGATAATGCCCAATGCACTATCAGATGAACGCCTTTGTTCATACAATAGTATATGCCGTATGTCAAAAAAGTGAACACCGGAGATTGAATTTTGCTTATTCTTTTTTCTGCCGGTATGCCAGAGCTGCTTCTATAAGTCCCACAAACAGAGGATGAGGTTTATTCGGGCGGCTTTTGAATTCAGGATGGTACTGAACTCCTATAAAAAAGAGGTTATCGGGAAGTTCAATGGCTTCCACAAGACTGTCATCAGGTGATGTTCCACATATTTTCAAGCCTTTCTCGGTAATAATTTTCCTGTAAGCATTATTAAACTCATACCTGTGACGATGCCTTTCGCTGATTAACTCTTTTCCGTATAAATTACGGATTTTCGTTCCTTCCTTTGTTATGCAAGGATATGCTCCCAACCGCATTGTTCCCCCTTTTCGGGTAACCGTCATCTGTTCTTCCATCAGATCAATCACAGGATGAGGGCTGGCTTTATCGAACTCAGAAGAATGAGCACCCTTAAGGCCGCAAACATTGCGGGCAAACTCTATAACAGCAATTTGCATGCCAAGGCATATTCCCAAATACGGTATATTATTCTCCCGGGCATACTGGCAGGCGGTTATCTTGCCTTCAATACCCCTGTCGCCAAATCCGCCGGGTATAATAATACCACTTATGCCTTTCAGCTTTTCATGAACATTTTCACTTGTTACGCTTTCACTTTCTATCCATTTTATATTAACTTTTGTCTCCTTGTCATAACCGGCATGATTTAAACTTTCAATAATTGACAGGTATGCATCATGGAATTTTACATATTTTCCCACAATGGCTATGGTAACTTCTTTTTTCCGGTTATTTATTTTCTTTATCAACTCTTTCCATTCGGTTAAATTCGGTTCACCGGTTTTAAGGCCAAGCTCCCTGCACACCACTTCATCCAGGCCTTTTTCATGCAACACCACCGGTGCTTCATATATACAGGGAAGGGTAAGATTTTCAATCACGCAATCAGGCTTGACATTACAAAATAACGAAATCTTGGACTTTATACTTCCATCAAACGGTTCATCTGTACGCGCAACGATGATATCCGGTGAGATACCGATTGATCTAAGTTCCTTTACCGAATGCTGCGTGGGTTTTGATTTATGTTCATTTGAGCCTTTCAGATACGGTACTAGGGTAACATGAATAAACAGGCAGTTCTCACGGCCCTTTTCAAGGTATATCTGCCGTACTGCTTCCAAAAAAGGCTGGCTTTCAATATCACCGGTTGTACCTCCGATTTCGGTAATCAAAACATCTGCACCGCTATTCTCAGCACCGCTGTATATGAAATTTTTAATTTCCCCGGTAATATGGGGGATAACCTGAACGGTTTGTCCCAAATAACCGCCTGTCCGCTCGCGGTTTAATACATTCCAGTACACCTTTCCTGCCGTCAGATTGGAAAGTTTGGTTAAGTCCTCGTCAATAAAGCGTTCATAATGGCCTAAATCAAGATCTGTTTCTGCACCGTCATCTGTCACGAATACTTCACCATGCTGAAAAGGGCTCATTGTTCCAGGATCTACGTTTATATACGGATCCAGCTTTTGTGCCGCAACCTTTAACCCTCTTTGCTTTAACAGCCTTCCCAGGCTTGCTGCTGTTATGCCCTTACCAAGCCCTGATACAACACCGCCGGTTACAAAAATAAACTTAGTCATTTTTTCCTCCTCAATCATCGTTGCTTAAAGTTTTATTTTCACACTTACAGTGCAAAGTTCATTTGTTAATTTTCGTAAATTTTCAATATTTCTTCTGCAACTTTTCTCCGTGTTATCCGCATATCCATAGCCTGTTTTTCAATATACCTGTGTGCTTCAGGTTCTGACAGCGAAAAACGCGATATTAGAATGCACTTTGCCCTATCAACAATCCGAATATCCTCTATTTTCTGAATAAGCTTTTTATTTTCATTATGTATTGCTTTTAATTTTTTATGTGTTGCCGCAGCCAGTTTTAAAGCATTCCAGAATAAGGATTTGCTTATAGGTTTAGCTATAGTAATTACACCATAATCTTCCACTTTATCTGAAACTTCTTCCATTAATTCTGCTTTTACTATCAAAATTACTACGCTGGTCTCTTTTGAAGCAATATTTAATGCAAGGCTTTCACCGAACTCATCAGGCAACGGTGCGTTAATAATGTATAAATCAAAATCTTTATCTATCAACATCCTCCTTGCTTCACCACCGTTGGATATGGTGGTGATATCAGTCACTGACGCCTGTGCCAGCATCTCAGCCAAACTTGCAGCAATTTTTTCGGAATGTGATATAATAAGCGCACTGTCCATAGCGTCTCACCTTTACCAAACCTAAAACTATAACGGGATAATCCGTTAAATCACTTTAAAATAATTGCTCAGGAAATATTCATACTTATCATTAGCATGGTTATATGCTTCCAATTCTTTCTTTTTTATATTTATAAAATTTGCAAGGACCTGCTCATTCAACATGCTTCTTACAAAGTCTGATTCTTCAGCAAGCCTTAACGCATCTCCCAGGTTTTCAGGCAAGCGCGGCAGTGTGCCTGTAATGCTTTCATCTGCTGCATAAAGATCCACATTTATGCTTTCAGGAAGTTTCAAATTATTTTCTACACCATAAAATCCCGCACCAATTACAAGTGCAAAAGCAAGATATGGATTTGTGGCAGGATCCGGTGACCTCAGTTCCATGCGTATTCTGTCGTCATGAGCGGCAGGAATGCGAACAAGCTGTGAACGGTTGCCATACGACCATGAAACATACTTAGGCGCCTCAAAACAACCAAAACGTTCATATGAATTCGGTATGGGATTTAAAAATGCTGTTATCTCAGTTATTTTCCGGAGCACACCTGCTATAAATGATTCAGCCACTTTGGAGTTGTCTTTGTCTCCCACCCTGAACACGTTGTACCCGTTCTTCATCAGGGACATATTTATATGAAGCCCGCTTCCGCTTTTGTCAGGCAGTGGTTTTGGCGCAAAGGAAGCAAACAGCCCGTTTCTTGCAGCTATACTTCTTACCACTTGTTTAAAGGTAATAAGGTTGTCTGCACTGTTAACAGCGTCGGAAAATTTAAAGTCTATTTCATTTTGACCCGGTCCCTGCTCATGATGAGATGTTTCGGGCTTGATTCCCATTTCCTCCAGGCAAAGACAAATCTCACGTCTCACATTTTCGCCCTTGTCAAGGGGTGAAACATCAAGATAACCACCATTATCAAAGGGTTTAACAGTAGGTTCGCCGTCTTCATCGGTTTTAAAAAGATAAAACTCACACTCAGCCCCAATCATGCACGAATACCCTTTTTGATTTACCTTGTTTACTACCGATCTGAGAATCTCCCTCGTATCTCCCCAGAAAGCGCTGCCATCAGGATTTTTTATGCTGCAATAGAAGCGAACCACTCTTCCCTGCTGAGGACGCCACGGTAGAACGGATAATGTTGTTGGCTCGGGAACCAGCAGCAAATCCGATCTTGTTATATCAGTAAAGCCATTTATGGCATGCGCATCAAAGGGGATACCATGTTCAAAGGCACGAGGCAATTCGTCAGGCATTATCGAAATATTCTTCTGTTTCCCCAATAAATCGCAGAAAGAAAGGCGGATAAATTTAACGTCATTGTATTTTACAAAATCCAGCACCTCTTCGATGGTGGTAATCATTCCTTACCCCTCCAATTGTTTTTAAGTATATTATATCAACATTATATCAACAAAAGTAATTACTTAGCAAATTAAACATTTTCAGGTTTCATTTTCTGCATATGAAGCGTGCATCAAGCCTAATTTTCAGTATAGAGCTTTTTAAACGGGTTTTTTCCATTTGGCGTCAGGCGATAAAATGGCTTGTTGAAAATCTCGCTTACATCTAAGTTAAATACTTCCGCGAATTCCAGCAAGCAGTCTTTAATTTTGCTTATATCCTGTTCATCAGCTACCTTTACGCTTACCTGTGCCGGCAGGTTTTCGGGCTGTTTATTGCTTCTGATATATATTTCTCCTCCATGCATGCCCACTCCAATAAAATCGCCTGCCGGGAAATTATCAGTATCAAGGCCCAGAACAACAATCAGCCCTCCGGCGAGATACTCGCCCAAAAAGCTTCCTGTGTTCCCGCCTACTATAATAACAGGTTTCTTATCTTTATATTCTTTCATATGAATGCCTGTACGGTAACCTGCATATCCCCTGACATATATTTTGCCGCCTCTCATGGCATATCCCAGTGCATCGCCGGCATTGCCGTTAATTATAATTTTGCCGTCGTTCATCGTATCTCCGGTGGCATCCTGGGCATTTCCGTTCACGATAATGGTCGCGCCGTCAAGATACGCGCCCAGTGCATTGCCCGGAGTTCCGTTTATGGTAATTGTTTTATGCGAAGCACCTGCTCCGATAAAACGTTCTCCATAGCACTCATTTATTACTACATCCTCGCCAGTATTCCTTACTTTTTCGTTTAGCAATTGATATCCCAGTTCATGTGCCCGTAATTCCATAATAACCTCCATTTGTCCTGCAAGGCTGCCTTACAGTTTTAAGCTATACCGTTCAGCCTGCTGGCCCGCTCTTCCTTGCTGAAAGCCATAAGGCCCGGCATCCTGCAGATCAGTTCAAAATCAATAGTGTCAAGGGGTGTTCCCTCTCTTATAAGGGAAGTATAAATGCCCGCTTTTTCAATGTTTCCGATCAGAATGAACCCGTTCAGCCTGTTGTTTGAGTAAAACAGTTTTTTATAATTCTCCCCGTCGGCTTCATGATACACATCGCCGGTATATACTCCCGCCGTGATGATGTGCTTGCCGAACAAACCGATGGCATTCATCGGAATTGCCTTGTCGAACACGCAATCTGCTCCGGACATGTTCATTCCTGCGCATTCCCCCTGCATATACGCGTTTGGCAGCAGGGCCATGACCTTCATTTCTCCCGATGAGGCATCCCTGCATTCACAACAGTCACCTGCTGCATAAATATCGGGAATGGATGTCCTGCATCTCTCATCTATGATTATACCCCGGTTTGTTTTGCCTCCGATATCCTTCAGCAATGATATGTTCGGCCTGACTCCTACAGCTATCACGAGAATATCAAAGGGTATCTCGGTATTATCATCCAGGACTGCATGGTTCTCATTGAATTCAGCAACCTGATGCCCCAAGTAAAACCTGATATTGCTTTTTTCCAGGTGTTTCTTTATCATATCCGATGCATCTTCATCCAGAATGCTTGAAAGAACCCTCTGAGATAAGTCCACACACACTGTTCTGACATTTTTCCTGCTGATCCCTTCTGCGCATTTCAGGCCTATAAGCCCTGCTCCCAGGATCAGAACATTTTGACCTTCTTTAAGTACACTGTCCAGTTTTCGCGCATCGTCAAGAGTCGTAAAGGTGAATTTTCTTTTTACTTTTTCCAGGCCCTTTACAGGCGGGATAAACGGAGAAGAACCCGTTGCGATCAACAGCTTGTCATAGCTCTCATACCGGCCGTCATCCAGCATGATCCTTTTTTCCCCGGGTTCTATCTTTTGGACAGTGATACCGGGCAGAAACTCACATTTATTGTCGCTGTAAAAGCTGTCTTCCCTGTATTTCATCCTGTTTTCATCGGTCTTACCCAACAGCAGGTAAGAAATCAGCGGTCTGGAATACGTATGATGGCTTTCATTGCTGATGATCACGATCCTGCCGCTCCTGTCGTTTTTGCGTATGGCTTCAACCGCGCCGACAGCGGCAGCGGAATTTCCTATGATAACATATTTCAAGCTATTCACCTCTTTCCTCGAATACGATGGCTCCGTTAGGACAGCCCTCGACACATTTCGGCGTTCCCCGGGCGGTTTTTATGCAAAGCTCACACTTCTGTACTGCTCCGTCGTCAGACGGCGATACAGCGCCATACGGACAGGATAAAATGCATGTATAGCATCCGATACATTTATCCCTGTTGATGGTTATGACACCGTCCTTTTTCGTTAATGCACCCGTTATGCAGCCCTTCACGCAAAGCGGCTCATCACAGTGCCTGCATGATACTGCAAAACTTATCCCGTCCTTCTCCTCAATTCTTATTCGTGGTTTAATTCTTATATCTTTCAGCGCCCTTGCCATATCTTTTTCATTGGTTGATGCAAAAGCGCAGTAGTATTCGCACAGGTGACAGCCCAGGCACCATTTTTCGTTAACATATACACGTTTCAAATTCATTCACCACCGCATCAATGTTTCTTTCTACTCACCCGCATGCTTGATACCCAGTATTTCCAGTTCTTTTTCGTTCAGTCCAACACCTCTGAGCATCAGCCTGTTACCTTTCAGGGCTTCGATAGAGTTTATACCCATCCCGCCTATCATTTCCTTTATTTCATGCTTCCAGGCGTTCATAAGATTTACAAGCCTCTTATATCCAATATTAGGATTAAGGCGTTTCACCAGATCTTCCCTCTGGGTCGCAATACCCCAGTTGCATTTTCCTGTATGGCAGCTTCTGCACAAATGGCACCCCAACGCAATCAGCGCCGCAGTCCCTATATAAACAGCATCTGCGCCAAGGGCGACCGCCTTTACCACATCAGCACTGGAGCGGATGCTACCTCCTACAACTATCGAAACGTTATTTCGGATCCCTTCATCACGAAGCCGTTTATCAACGCTTGCCAAGGCAAGCTCAATGGGTATACCCACATGATCCCTTATCCTTGTAGGCGCAGCCCCCGTTCCGCCGCGGAAACCGTCAATTGCTATGATATCGGCACCGCTTCGGGCGATACCGCTCGCGATCGCTGCTACATTGTGTACCGCAGCAATTTTTACTATAACCGGCTTGGTATATGCTGTCGCTTCTTTCAGCGAATATACCAGTTGCCGCAAATCCTCGATCGAATAAATATCATGATGCGGAGCCGGAGAAATGGCATCGCTCCCTTCGGGTATCATGCGGGTTTTTGAAATATCCCCCACGATTTTGGTCCCGGGAAGATGTCCTCCTATACCCGGCTTTGCTCCCTGTCCCATCTTGATCTCAATGGCTGCGCCGCTGTTAAGATACGTCTTATGTACCCCAAAACGGCCTGAAGCCACCTGCACGATCGTGTGTTTCCCATACTTGTAAAAATCTTCATGGAGCCCGCCTTCTCCGGTATTGTAAAGTATCCCGAGCTCAGCGGCTGCTCTTGCCAGGCTCTCATGGGCATTATAGCTGATGGATCCATAGCTCATCGCAGAAAACATAACCGGCATGGAAAGCTTTATATGTGGCTTCAGATTATTTTTCAGCCTTCCATTTTCATCCCTTTCTATCCTGCCAGGTTTTGCTCCCAGATAAACCCTTGTTTCCATAGGTTCCCTGAGGGGATCTATGGAAGGATTGGTTACCTGGGACGCATTCAAAAGAATCTTATCAAAGTAGACCGGATAGTTTTCAGGATTTCCCATGCTGGACAGCAGAACCCCTCCGCTGCCCGCCTGCTTATATATCTCCTTAATGCTTTTACCCGACCAGTTTGCATTTTCCTTGAAAGTATGATCGCTTTTGACAATTTTCAGCGCCCTTGTAGGGCAAAGTGATACACACCGGTGGCAGTTCACGCACTTTGCGTTGTCTGCCGTCATCTTATTAACATCGCTCAGATATTCGTGCGCCTCATTGGCGCACTGGCGCTCGCATACGCGGCAGGTTATACACCGGTTGTAGTCCCTGACTATTTCATAATCCGGATATATATATTCAATAGCCATTAAGTTATACCCCCCTCTAAAGTCACAATTACTCCTTCCCCGCCACTGGGAGACCAAATCCTGTCAAGGTCGTTCTGTATCACCCTTATGGCCGCCTCCTCGCTGGCCACATATACCATGTCATCCTTTTCACCCACCACCATGCTTCTGAGCTTCAATCTGTCATTCAGAGCCATCATTCCCCCTTCGAAGCCCACTATTATTGAAAATGGCCCTGTAATAAGATATGAATCGAAAGCATTTCTGAGGTATTCAAGTTCCTCTCTCTCCTCCCGGGGCTTGTTTTCAATGGTGGACCAGAACGGTGCGGCAATAACCGAGCAGATCTCTTTTAATGTAAGCCCTACCTTCCTGTGAAGATAGTCTATTATATAGGCTATTACTTCTGTGTCGGTCTTCAGTGTGCATTTGTAACCGTACATCTCTATTGCCCTTCGGTTGGCGTCATATGAAGAGATCTCACCGTTATGGACCACCGTATAATCGAGAAGCGCAAACGGATGTGCTCCTCCCCACCAACCGGGAGTGTTTGTGGGATAACGTCCATGTGCGGTAAAACAATACCCCTCATATTCATCCAGTTTATAAAATCGCCCTACATCCTCCGGAAAGCCCACGGCTTTGAACACACCCATGTTTTTTCCGCTGGAGAACACATATGCCCCGTCAATTCTTGTATTAATCCGGAACACGCATCTTGCGACGTACTCCCTGTCATCGAGCTGGCTGTCGGCCAGTTTCGTGGGAAGCGGAGCAACGAAATATCTCCATATAAGGGGCTCATCCTTTATCTCGGGGATCTTTCTGGTTGGAATCTTCGAAAGGTTTATAATGTCAAAATGCTCTTCTATAAACTCCTCGCATTCCTTCTTTGCGGATTTGTGATCATAAAATATATGGAATGCATAATAATCCTTATACTCAGGATAGATCCCATATGCGGCAAATCCGCCCCCAAGACCGTTGGAACGCTCCCTCATAACGGCGATGGAATCAATGATGCTTTTGCCTGAAAAACGTCTGCCGGATTTTGAGAAAATCCCAGATATTGCGCATCCAGACAGATTTCTGAACATTCCTTCCCTCACAATCCATACCTCCATTTATAAATTCCTGGCAGACCGAACTGGTTATCCAGCATTCTTTGTTTACAAATAATGCCATTATATTTAAAATTCACCGCTGCCAATACCGCCATATGTTGATAAAAAATTAAGGCGTTCATCACATAGTACCCAGAAACGGGGAATACCTCCTTCATGAGATAAACCGGGTACTATCTAATGAACGCCTTTGTTCATATAATAATATTCAATTATTCTTCTGATACATTATACTATGGGTAGAGAAGAAGTGTCAACATTTTATGAAACTTGCGGTTGATAATATTGCATAATATCATATATAACCAGCGCTTATAGTTTATTTATCACTCATAATTTGCAAGATACATATCTTTTAAAATTCATTTTTGAAGCTTTTTGTAAAATAAAGGGTTGACAAATTAACATTGCAGTGATATACTTTAGCCATACAGCAACGGCGCTGTGGATTTTAAATCCGCAGCGCCTTTTTCTGTTTTTATTTCCCATAAAAACAACGGAAGAAAGGGGTTAGAACCTTAATGTTATTATGCGTTAAAAAAGAAGTTGCTAAGCAATTTCTTCGGTTGTTTTATTAATGAAAGGAGCGATAGGGATGTTTCATTTATAAAACACAGGAGCCGGAAGACATGTATCCGCCCCTTTCGGACAATCAAGATTATGTATGCTGCTGTTGCAGAAAGCCCCTATTGGTAAGGTACAAGTATCCGTTTGGGACGATGAAACTATGGAATTTTGTAAAAAACAGTAATTAAACTACTTTAAGGAGGGAACAAACATGAGAAATGGAAATATAACAGAAATATTCGGCAGCATGGTGTTTGGAGATGCAGTAATGAAGGAACGGCTGCCGAAGGATGTATATAAAGCTTTGAAAAAAACCATCGCTGACGGTACGCATTTGGAACTTGATGTAGCTAATGTTGTAGCAAGCGCTATGAAAGATTGGGCACTGGAAAAGGGTGCAACCCATTTTACCCATTGGTTTCAGCCCATGACCGGCATAACCGCTGAAAAGCATGACAGTTTCATTATGCCCGATGGTACAGGCAAAGCTATCACCGAGTTTTCGGGAAAAGCTCTGGTCAAAGGAGAACCCGATGCGTCAAGTTTTCCTTCCGGAGGCTTGCGCAGTACTTTTGAAGCAAGGGGATATACCGCATGGGATCCCACATCCTATGCATTCATAAAAGATAATACCCTGTGTATTCCTACCGCATTTTGTGCTTACAACGGGGAAGCTCTTGACAAGAAAACTCCGCTTTTACGTTCCATGCAGGCATTAAATCAGCAGGCCCTGAGAGTGCTTCGCCTGTTTGGTTATAAAGATGTAAAGCGTGTTTTGGCCATGGTAGGTCCTGAACAGGAATACTTCCTCATTGATAAGGAAATGTACTTAAAAAGGCCCGACCTTATGCATTGTGGAAGAACCTTGTTCGGCGCCCGTCCACCAAAAGGCCAGGAATTGGAAGACCACTATTTCAGACCGATTAAGCGCCGTGTTTCCAAATTTATGCGCGAGCTGGATGAAGAATTATGGAAATTAGGTGTTTATGCCAAGACCGAACATAACGAGGTGGCTCCTGCACAGCATGAATTAGCACCAATTTACGGTGAAGCCAATGTGGCTACAGATCACAATCAGCTTACCATGGAGCTGATGAAAAGCATTGCAGCAAAACATGGTTTAGCATGCCTGTTGCATGAAAAACCCTTTGCAGGAATAAATGGCAGCGGAAAACACATTAACTGGTCATTGGCCACCGACACTGGAATTAATCTGCTGGAGCCCGGAGATACACCATGGGAAAATGCGCTTTTCCTTTTATTCCTTGTAGCGGTTATTAAGGCTGTTGATGATTACCAGGATTTATTGCGCGTATCGGTTGCAAGTGCAGGCAACGATCACCGTCTTGGTGCAAATGAAGCCCCGCCGGCTATTGTTTCAATATTCCTGGGTGACGAACTTACCGAGATTCTGAACTCTCTGGAAAACGATACCTTGTATACAGGTAAAGGCAAAACCCTGATGGAAATTGGTGTAACAGTGCTGCCTCATTTTACAAAGGATACAACCGACAGGAACCGCACATCACCATTTGCATTTACCGGCAACAAGTTTGAGTTCCGTATGCTTGGTTCCGGTTTTTCCATTGCCGGCCCGAATATTGTGCTTAATACCATTGTGGCAGAAGTATTGCGCCAATTCGCTGATGAGCTTGAAACGAGCAGTGATTTCCAGGCGGATTTGAGCAAACTCATTAAGAGGACCATTAAAGAGCATAAACGCATTATATTCAATGGTAATGGGTATGACAGTGCATGGGTTAAAGAAGCTGAGCAAAGAGGCCTGTCAAATTTGAAAACCACTCCTGATGCCCTGCCGGCATTTGTCGACCCGAAGAGCGTGGAACTGTTTACCCGCCATCGTGTGTTTACCGAACACGAAATTCATTCCCGCTATGAAATTTTGCTTGAAAACTACTCAAAAACAATTAATATTGAAGCACTGACAATGATTGACATGGTTAACAAGTTGGTAGTGCCTGCGGTTTTTGATTACCAGAACGAACTGGCTGAGCTGATAATCAGAAAACGAAGTGTCAGTGCTGATATTATAGCAGCACCCGAAGAAAAACTGCTTGCCAGACTGGCCAAACTTTCAGATTGTCTGGTAAAAAGACTGGATTACCTTACCGAGCAGACAATAGCGGTGAGGGAGATAAAAGATAATCTGGAGCTGGCTAAAGCTTACCGTGAAAAGGTTTGTACCGCAATGAGCGAATTACGTTTAATAGTAGATGAGCTTGAAACAATTGTCAGCAGTAAGCACTGGAAAATTCCGACATATGCAGAGATATTAAACAGTGTATACGAGTAATTATACCGCACAAAGGCAATAGCCTTTGTGCTTGTTTAATGATTCAGCAAAATGGGTAAAGTATAAATAAGTTTTTATTGTTTAAATTTTGATTGGATTCTAAAAATTTTGGTTTTATACAGCTTTTGGATGTGTAGAATTTGACTGGATTTGTAAATACAGGCTTAAGGGGGATAAATCTATGCTTACTGCAGTAGTTGGGATAAACTGGGGCGATGAAGGAAAGGGCCGCATGGTGGACTTGTTGTCGTCAGATTATGATGTGATATGCCGGTATCAGGGTGGAAACAATGCCGGACATACCGTTGTAAATGAAAAGGGCAAGTTCATATTAAATCTCCTTCCTTCAGGCATCTTACGGGACAATACGGTTAATGTGATGGGTAACGGAATGGTTATTGACATAGAGCATCTGTGCGGAGAAATTGCAAGGCTTAAGGAAAAGGGTGTTAATATAACACCTGATAAACTGAAGATTAGTGATAAAGCCTTTATATGCATGCCATATCACAAACAGCAGGATATTCTCGAAGAAGAACGCCTGGCAGATAAAAAATACGGTTCAACCCGCAGAGGCATCGCTCCGGTATACGGTGACAAATATATGAAAAAAGGCATCCGGATGGGTGATTTGCTTTTTCCGGAAACACTCAGGGATAAGGTTGCCGGTATTCTCGAATGGAAAAACATAACACTCCAAGGATATGGTCATGAATTTTCACTTAATGATGTTATGCGATGGATTAACGAATTCGGTAAACCTCTTCTTCCCTTTATTACAGACACTACCGAATACCTGATGAGCGCTGTCAGGGATAATAAAAATATCATGTTCGAAGCCCAATTGGGGGCATTACGGGACATTGACTACGGAATTTATCCGTTTACCACATCTTCTCAGACATTGGCTGCATATGCACCAATTGGGGCCGGAATTCCGGGTGTAAAGCTGGATCAGGTTATCGGCATCATGAAAGCATATTCCAGTTGTGTGGGTGAAGGTCCGTTTACAGCAGAGCTGTTTGGTGAAGAAGCCTCTGTTCTGCGTGAAGCCGGAGCTGAATATGGAGCTGCTACAGGAAGACCCCGAAGAGTTGGCGGATTCGATATACCGGCAAGCAGGTATGGGGTAAAAATGCAGGGCGCTGATGTGCTGGCGCTTACAAAACTTGATGTTCTCTCCTATATGGATAAAATTCCTGTATGTGTTGCTTATGAAATTGACGGTGAACGATGTGACAGTTTTCCTACCGGTGACAGGCTTTTGAAGGCAAAGCCGGTTTACGAATACCTGGACGGATTTAAAACCGACATATCAAAATGTAGGACTCCCGGCGACCTGCCTGAAGCTGCATTGAAATACATCCGTTTCATTGAAGAAGCAGTTGGCTGCCCGATTAAGTATGTTTCAGTGGGTCCCAGCCGTGAAGATTATATTGAATTGTAAAGCAGGAATAAAAGCGCAATATTAAAGCATTCAGCCGGAAAAGGCATATGTTAAGGCACAACCGATTTGAATTTACCGTTCGGTTGTTCAGCTATTTATGCCATTTCCGGCTGCCTGATTATTCAGCCTTTTTTAACTGAACCGCCCATGATGACAGTTTTTTATTATTTACCAATGCAAATCCTCTGTTTTCATAAGTCAAATCGTCTATTTTCCTAAGGTATTCATAACCGGTATACTGTCCGTCTGCTGAATCGTACTTTGACATTATTGAATCCTGTACAATTATAAATATACCTTTCAGTTCCCCAAGAGCCGGATTATATGATTTCCACTCGTTATTTCACTGCCGCATGCTATCAACTCCTGCCACCAAGCAGCCAACAACCGAAACAGTGGTGTAACTCTGTTGCCGTTTCGGTTAATTCAGATACGCAGCATTATTTCATGGAATATATCCGATAAAGGTACCTGAACATCGGCAAGCCCTGCCTCATAAACCACCCTTGGCATACCATATACAATACAGGATTCCTCTGCCTCAACAATAATCTTTCCGTTATATTTTTTAACCGACTCACATCCTGTAAGCCCATCATTCCCCATACCTGTAAGGATAACCGACAACAGCCTTTCTTTATAAACAGGTGCTGCCGAATCCAGCGTAACATCAATGGATGGCTTGTAAATGGTATCAATAAGCGGACAGTCCTCTATCCTTAAACCCACCGATCCGTCTGTTTTTTTATCAATTAAAGTCTGGTAGCCTGCCGGAGCTATATAAATATTGCCAGCCTCAAGAATATCACCGTCCTCGGCTTCTTTAACCCGCAGTTTGCAAATACTGTCAAAACGTTCAGCCAGTGGTTTAGTAAAACCTGGCGGCATGTGCTGTAAAACAACAATGGGCACCTGGGTGTCCTCCGGGAAACGAGGGAGGATGCACTGCAAAGCTGAAGGCCCTCCCGTGGAACATCCAATTATTAACAAATCAGCCAATCCCGTTCTTCTTTCAATCCAGCCTTCAGGCTTATTCAGTAGCTGTTCCAGGATTTCGGACACATTTTTAGCTGCGGCATTCTTCTGTTCTTCCAAAACAGGTTTTTGCGCCTTTACAGCGATAGCTTTCAGTCTATCCAAGAAATCCTTTATTGCTTCGGGTTTAACCTTTTCTTCCAGCAGCGCACTTTTCAGAAAAAAGTCTGCAGCTCCTGACTCTAAAGCCTGAAAAGCGGTTTCGGGATCTCTATCTGTCCTGTTGCTCAACATAACAACCGGAACAGGGCAAACCTTCATAATTTCCTTCAAAGCAGTCATACCATCCATTTCCGGCATTTCTACATCCATCGTCACAATATCAGGCTTAAGTCTATGTACTTTTTCTATGGCATCAATGCCGTTTCTGGCAATTCCAATAATAAAAAGCTGCGGATCCTTCTCTATGATCATACTGATGCATTTCCGCATGAAAGAGGAGTCGTCCACTACTAAAACACCATACTGTTTCATGGATGCCTCTCTCCTTTACTGTAATAAAATGTCAACGGCGTATATATGGTCTCGAATCCGGAATTCATTCCCGTTATAGTCTCTGCATGGCCTAAAAGCAGGTACCCGCCGTCTTTCAACACTTCATATAAAGAACGAATTACCTTGTTTATAGCGTTCCTGTCAAAATATATCAATACATTCCTGCACAGGATTATATCTACTTTTCCAATCTTTTCAGCTATATTTTCATCCAGAAGATTCAAACAACGGAAGTCAACCATTGCCTTTATTGAATCCCTGATCCTATAATCTTCATCATAATATGTAAAATACTTGTCAAGAAATTCTTTTGGCATTGTACGGAAGGAAAATGATTTTTTGTTATATGATCCTCTTCTGGCTTTCTCCAGAACCTTTTTATTTATATCCGACCCTATAATTTCAACAGCTCCGGCTTCAAACAGCCCTGTTTCCTCACATAATATTGCCAAAGTATACGGTTCTTCCCCGCTGGAACAAGCAGAACACCATATACGCAAAGGATTATCCGGTGTACGGCCTTTGTACTGGGGAAGAATAACTTTTTGGAATTCCTCCAGAAGATTTTCTTCCCGGAAGAAATAGGTCTCATTTACTGTAATGAGCTCTATCAGAGTATCCCATTCTTTTGGTTCAACCCTTAAATAACCTCCGTATTCCCAACATGAAAGGCCCAGTTCCTTAATCCTTTCCGATATTTTTGACTCAAGAGAGGAAAGATTTTTAAAATAGTCTATGCCACAGTATTCATATATGAGTTCTGCCAACTGAATTAAACCAAATGTATCCATGCTGAATTGCTACATCCTCCCTAAAATAACCTGTTTATGAGACATAATACTTCCAAAGTTTAATGGGCGATTACGTAAGGTATGCGCCAAAAGGGTATTATCCCGCTTCCGTTGAGCATGTCTTTAAGTTGTACTGCAAACTTGTTCCGCCTCAGCGGATATTGAATCATCCTGCCTGAAACAGGATACGGTTTATTCTTCACCTAAAGAGGCAGGACATTTTACCTGCCTCTTTAGGCTCAAGTCAATCTTCCAAATGTGAATTTATCTCATCTTCAGATTGAATAAGGCTTTGGTTGAACCGGTATAAACGCTGTTAAGCCAATTCCCGCAATACAGCAACGATCTCTTCCGAGTATTTCGACAATTCCCTTGTTACCGCAACAGTGCGCTCAACATCCTTGATATTAAGAGTTATAACACGGTTTATTTCTGTTGTAAACCTGGCCAGCTGTTCCACCTCATTAGCCTGGACTTTTGTTGCAGCGGCCACTTCACTTGCCTGACCGGTTACATGCTCAACGTTATCAATGACCTTATCCGCGCTTAACGACTGTTCCTTCATGGCTGCCGTTATCTGTTTTACCTGTTCACGGGCGTTGGCAACACCTATGACTATATCCTCCACCCCATGTGCCTGCTCTTTTGTCATGTTGGTAATCTGAGCAGCCTGATTCTTTATGTTTTCGACAGCGGTAACTATATTCTGTCCCTGTTTGGCCTGCTCTTTTACTGCAGTTGTAACCTGACGCATCTGTTCCCTGGCATTTTCAACACCTTTTATTATATCATTAATTCCTTGAGCCTGCTCTTTAACCGCATTTGCCACAAGGGCAGACTGTTCGGTAATATTTTGGACATATGCAGTAATATCCTGTCCGTGTTTAGCCTGTTCCTTCATTGCAACAGTTATCTGGCGTACCTGTTCCCTTGCATTTACAATGCCCCTGATGATTTCTCCAACTCCCTGGGCCTGTTCCTTTGCAGCCAATGAAACTTCAGCAGCCTGGCCGGTGACATTCTCAACAGCCTTCATGATGGTTTGCCCCTGTGAAGCCTGCTCTTTCACTGCAACTGTAACCTGGCGCATCTGTTCTCTTGCATTTTCAATGTCTTTTATTATGTTTTCAACACCTTTGGCCTGTTCATTAGTAGCCTGGGTTACCTGTGATGCCTGATTAGTCACATTCTCCACTGCAACAACAATATTTTGCCTTGCTTTGCCTGCTCTTTCACTGCTTCTGCGATCTGCCTTACCTGTTCCCTTGCATTTGCTATACCCCTGATGATTTCTTCGATACCCTGCGTCTGCTCTTTTGTTGCTTGCGTTACCTCAGAAGCCTGTTTTGTTACATTTTGCACCGCAATTATAATATTTTGCCCTTGTTTAGCCTGTTCTTTCACAGCCGTGCTGACCTGTCTTACCTGCTCCCTTGAATTCTCTACGCCTTTTATAATATCCTCAACGCCTTTAGCCTGTTCTTTAGTTACATTCGTTACCTGTGCAGCCTGGTTTGCAACACGGAATGCTATAGACCATGGGATTGAAGCGCCGGAAATCCGTAAAAAGCTGGGTAAACCCGAAAAAGGTACACTGCGTATAACAGCATTGCCCCATGAAAGTAATGTAATAATAACTGTTGAAGATGACGGGGCTGGAATAGATGTGGAAAAGATAAAGCAGTCCGCCATCAAAAAACGGGTTATTACCGAACAGGAAGCTGGCAACATGTCCGAGCAGCAGTTGATTCAGATGTATCAGCGGATCACTCATTTCTTCCATAATAGTTCTGTCTATCTCGGTTTCTTCACCTTCAAGTATAAGGTTGACTTTCTTATTCAGCGAATGGGACAAATCCCTGACCATTCTGGGAAAGCGGCTAAATAACTGCTGCACCGGAATCATACGGGTTTTCATAATTCCTTCCTGAAGTTCATTGATCAGTACGGACACATGGTTTGAGATAACTATCAGGTCATCAACGGTTTCATCTGATGGATACTGGTTATACAAGTTATTTGCGACCTGCGCTATTCTTATCTGTTCAATCACCAGCTCCCCTACAAGATCCATCATTCTTTCCAGACGGTCCACATCAATCCTTACAGTATGTACAACCCTTTTTTCCTCTTCCAATGGTTTTGAACCCGGGGTATTAATCTCATCCCGTCCCTCATCACTTTCAGCATTTTTTTGGGATTGCGAATATTCAGCAAGATATGGGTAAACATTAACATTTCTCACATCCATCAAATCATTTAGTGCCTTATGCTCCAGCGCGTCAGCACTCATCTGGGTTATAACCAGAAAGGCTACTTTGTTAATATCAGCATCTGTTGGAATTTCCAATACATTTGGAACCATGCTTATAACCGTACCCCACTCATTTAAAAAGTTCATAATAAGGCAGGCACGGGTTGATTTCATCTGGCTGTCCTCCGAAATATTAATCTCACATACAAGAACATTCTGCCCGATGCTCGATGCATGATTTATTTGTTCCTGTTGCTTTGCATCAAGTACAAACGTTGTTTGCCCAGCTTTTATATTTTCAGCCGTTTCTGAACTATCGCCTGGTTTATTGACGGAAAGTATCTCATTTAATTTGGTTATCACAGGAGTTATCTCTGTCTTAATGTTGTTTTTATCAGTAGCAAAATCCTGCTCCAGCATCCTTAAACAATCCAGGCATTCAAAAAGGACATCGATAACAGGTCCGGATACTTCAAGGAGCCCGCTGCGGATCCTGTCCATAACGTTTTCCATTTCGTGTGTAAGGGTTTTCATTTCTTCAAAACCCATTGTTGCGGAAGAACCTTTCAAGGTGTGTGCTACACGCAGCAACTCCTGAATGATCTCTGTTGTCTCACCGTTCTGTTCCAATTCAACAATATTGTTTTCGAGAAGCTGTAGCTGTTCTTCCACTTCGCCGATAAAAGCCCTTACAATCTCCGGGCTTTCAAATATATTAGCCATGCTGCACCCCTTTCTTATTCATAAAGAACCCTATCAATGTTCAGGATGCTGACAACGCCCTCATCGGTAATGCCTATACCTTCAAAGTAGCTGCCGTCAATTCCTGCTACCATCTCCGGCGGTGGTTGAATATCAGAAAATTTCATTACCTGGTTAACTTTGTCAACCACTATTCCAATCAGTTCATTCCTGCTTTTTACAACAATAATGCGGGTTTTTTTTGAAGGAATGTAATTCGCAAGTCCGAATCTTTTATGAAGATTGGCTACAGGAATGATTTTACCCTAAGATTGATAATTCCTTCCAGGAATGGTTTACTGTTGTGTATTGGAGTAATATTTTGCATTTTAATAATCTCATATACGTCACTGATCTTTATTGCATATTTTTCACCCGCTAGTTCATAGGCCACAAACTGGCTGGCCAATAATTCATTCATCACTGCTCACCCCCCTTCAATTATTTCAGTCTTTATTGCTATAGCCTGCTTAGTGTCTGGACAACATAGTCCTCTTTAAAAGGTTTTATTATGAATCCTTTTGCACCAGACATGACAGCTTCTCTGACATAGGACTCCTGCCCCAGGGCAGAAATCATAACAACCTTTGAATTGGAATCGAATTGCCTTATTTCCTTTAACGCCTGGATACCGTCCATTTCAGGCATGGTTATATCCATAGTAACAATATCCGGTCTAAGTTCCTTATATTTTCTTACCGCTACAGAACCGTTTTCTGCTTCACCGATTACTTCAAAACCATTCTTTTCAAGCATGGTTTTTAGCGACATTCGCATAAAAGCGGTATCATCGACAATAAGGACCCTCTTCATTAGCATTTCACCCCCTGTATTACATAAAAATACAAAATAAATAGCATGCAAAATTTAAGTTGCATACTGTAGTCCACTTTGATTAGGTTGCTTGACCTTTACTGCGAAATGCCCTTACAAAGCAACCTGCAACTTGGTTTTATTGTGCTTCTGCAACCGGCCTATAGCCATTAAAACATGCCTATGGGTCTGTTTACTCTGTATATGCCCCATATGTTGCCAGTCTGATATATCCTCTTTATCTTTCAGGATCTTTTTAATTAAAGTAACAATATGCCCAAAAATGTTACATTGGCATATTCAGAAATGCTTTATATTTAGCATATTTACGGTTAGTAATCCCTGATATCTGAATTTTCTGTATAAAAATTAATGTATCTTTTTAATAATATTTATGATATATTGTTGTATTGGATGGCTGCTTAAATTCAACATATTTAATCAGCACAGAAACAATATTAAGGCATCTTGGATCTATGAAAAACACTCTTTAACACTCTAATGTTTATCACTAAATGGCCAAGGAGGGTGTATTAATGACGGTAGAACCTATTCGCAACAAAGCAAAAATCAAACAGATGTACTATTACTTAAACGGTAAGGATCCGAAATATGGGCTGCTGTTTAAATTTGGCCTGAATACCGGCTTAAGGATCAGCGATATTTTGCCCATTAAGGTTAAGGACATCTATACAGCAGATAACCGGTTCCGTGAATATCTGATTCTGAAAGAAAAGAAAACCGACAAAGAGAAAAAAATAAAAATAAATGATTCTCTGAAAAAAGAGATAGAAAACTATGTGAGAACGCAGAATCTAATGCCTGAAGATTGCCTGTTTGCAAGCAGGAAAGGCGGGCATATAGGCAGGGTTCAGAGTTACCGCATTTTACGCGAAGCCGCTGAAGCAGTAGGGATAGAGAATTTTGGCACCCACAGCCTGCGTAAAACCTGGGGATATTGGACATATAAAATGTCACGCTACAATATCGGTCTTATAATGGATACGTTCAACCACAGCTCACAACGGATAACTCTGCGTTATATAGGTGTAAACCAGGACCAGAAGGATGAACTGTACTCCCTGGTTCAATTTTAAAACCAGTGAAAATTCCCAAAATAATTTTTAAATTAGTTTGGGAATTTTACTCTACTAAACTACAAAATATGTAGAAATTTTAACAATCATGTCGATATATATTTTAAAGTAACATATTGAGCATATTGTTACATAGATATTCAGGAAAACCTTTCCTCCATATATACCATATAATTTTCCAGTTAATGTATATTATAAGAATATTCGTACTAAATTTGCATTCCTTAATACAAATGGTTATTCGCCTTCATAATATTCCACATTTGCATTTATTTTATAAAATGTATTTGCTTCACTATGAAGAATTATGCCTACTTTATCAGAATTGGGATAATATGCTATGTCAGGATAACCTATCGCATCAACATCCAAGTAGACAAGCATTTCGTTCTGTGAAGTATTTACTATTCTATGTGCTCCTCTTCCCGAAGGCGGACAAACAATAATATCTCCTGCCGAAATCGTCTTTTTGCCGTTGGGTGTTTCCAAAATGCCACTTCCGCTGATTATATAAAAAACTTCTTCCCTGTTAAGATGATAGTGATATGGGTAGTTTGCTTTCCCAGGCGGTATTTCATAAAAAGCTGCATAACACCTGCTCTCGTTACTGCGCGGTGTTACTTCATACTTGTAATATTCGTATGGTTCATGTTCATTTATGTGTTTTGGCTCAATCATACTTTTGTTGGTTATTAGTATTTCTTTATTACTCATCAAATACCTCCTTTTCATTATATAAAATAGGTTTTTAATACACCCTGGAACATGCAACTTTGTCTTTATACATATGGTTATTTTCCGAACTTTAACCGTGGTTTTCCCCGGAAAACTTCTGGATCACTCTCAGTCAGGTACTCCGCAACTGCTGTATATCTCTCAGCAGCTGAATTATACATGGCAGGTGAAATATCAAATTGCTTTCCAGTTTTCTCAAAAAGTAAGCCTTTATCTATTATAGATTTCATTTTGCACCCCAAATATCGCATATTCCATTTTATACATTATTTACTAATATTCTAATTCATAAAAACTGTAATGTCAACGACATAACACAATATATTGTGTTATGTCGTTGACATACAACGATTTGTAGTATCTTCTGTTAAGATATCATCAGGAATATTTACGCATAAATATATCATCTGAGACATAAAATCATCTGAAGCGCTTTACGGACATATATTTTTACCAATTGAAAAATTAAACTCCAATTCACTGTAAAAATAAGTTGCTCACGCTTAAGGATAATAAATGAAAAGTTACTAATATTGGCGCAACTCTATTACATCTGATTGTTTTTTCCTTAAACCAGAAACACAACACATGAAGTTTCATATACCTATTGAGGTAACATAAACGCTCAATATCCCAGTTGCCTTCTGACAATAATTACTTTTATCCTGCCTTTGATAAATTGACCCTTAATAACAACAAAATTAAGGGGAAAGCAATCCGTCTACTTCCATACCCGCTTTGATTTTGCCAACTCCTGTATATATCCAAAAAAAGATACCGGTGACATGATCATCTGATAAAACAGCGCAAACACAAAGAAACCCAGCTTATTCCTGCGTATCTTTAAATTCAGCTTTTTAAAAACACTTTTCTGATATACATACAGAATCCAGTAACTAATAAATGTAAGCGGTAATACCAGCAGTGTCATTGGCCCAACAATGTAATAACAGCCAAAGAACGCCCCGATAAGGCCCGGCAGCCAACACAGTGTATAAACGGTATCAGTATAGGGAAGCAGCAAATCTATTGCCGTGAGAAATCTTACATATTGCTGCGGCTGATGCCATGGTTTCATATCCCTTAAGGCTTCTATCATTCCCCTTGCCCATCTGGATCTCTGTTTTAAAAAATGAGACATGCGTGACGGAACTTCAGTAAAAGCCACGGCATGAGGCTCAAAGTAAATTTTCCAGTCGTTTATCATTAATCTCCATGAAAGCACAATATCTTCCCCTATAGCATCAGGCCAGCCCCCTGCTTTTCTTACCTTCTCGGTTTTGTAAATGCTGTATGCCCCCTGGGCAACCAAAGTTCCCTGGTATAACCCCTGCATTCTTTTTATCGAAGCTATCCCGAGAAAATAATCCCATTCCTGAATCTTTGTAAGAAGATTATCCCTGCTGTTTTTCACCAGAATGGCTCCTGCTACTGCACAGATATCCGGGGGTGCAGACTCGATTCTTGCAACAAGATATCTTACTGCCGACTTATGCAGTAAAGTATCCGCATCCAAAGTTATCATTAACTCTGTGCAAATATGCATCAAACCTGTATTCAGAGCGTTAAACTTACCTGTTTTCTCTTCTTTCAGTACCGTTAAATCCAAATTATGCTTAATAGCGGCATCCAACGCTCTTTCTGATGTTTCATCCGTAGAACCATTATCGACCAGCAACACACGTATTTTCCCGTCATAGTCCTGTTTTGCAATATATTTCAAAGTGTTTTCGATTTTATCCGCTTCATTTTTTGCCGCAATAAGAATGGTAATATCTTTATCAGGCCTTTCATTTTTTAATGGAGGCTGCCTGTCAAGCAGCAAGCTTATAATCATAAATGCATTTAAATAGCCGGGTATATATGCCAGGCCGGTTATGATAAAAACCGAAACGGGTAAGCTTACCAGGTCAGCCAGATCCAAAACCCAGGGTATCGACAGGAAAATACTGAAACACATCCATAGAAATGCTGCTATATGGCCAGATATAAATTTGCTTTTTACAGGTATGTATTTTTCTGCTCTATAATTTTTATTTATCTTCTGATCATTCAAAGATGAACTTTTTTTCATTTTCGGCTGCGTTATCCTTTCTTCTATTTCCACTTCTGTTTTTTTCTCTTTGATTAAGCCTTTGCTCCCGTTTTATAACAAATTAGTATATTTCTTGCAGTGTGCATCAAAAAAATACGCTCCGTACAACTTATCTCCAGCAAAAATAAAACCCGCATCCCATCAGGACTAACCCTGCATCCGGTGCGGGATTTTAAACAAGTCTTTCGGAGCGATATTTATAATTCATAACGGATATATACATTATACCACAACTTATAAAACATTGAAATAAACTTTGTGCCGGTAAATTACTCCTTATACCTGTAAATATCAGGAAGTATCAAATTGTTTTTGATTTGCCGTCCGCAGAACAATTAATAATTGTAATAAATCTTAACAAAATCCTGGGAGTCATATTTTAGTTTTAACAGTAACTCTTTTGTAAATCCACCCATATCATAATGCTCAATTTCATTTATATCAACCCATTCAAAGGTTTCCGACTCATCATTCAGTACAACATCACATGAGTCTGTCTTACAAATATAATCAATAAAAATAAAGTGTTTTTTTTCGTGGTATGTACCGCTAAATATACTTTCCTTCAGGCTTATTAGCTTAATATCATATATATGTAAGCCTGTTTCCTCAAATATTTCTCTTTTTAAAGCCTCTTCCATTTTTTCTCCCAGTTCTATATGCCCTCCCGGAATTACATATTTGTTTCCCCATTTGTGAGATTTACAAAGCAATATTTTCCCTTCCGGATTAAATATAACTGCACTGACGGTCGGTTCAGGATATTTGCTCATAATTTTTATATATCTCCTTTTCTGATGAAAAAATATTCTTAATATATTTGCTACACCCGGGAAATTTCTCCTGCATTATAAGATAAAACCCGTTTCGAAGTCAGTAATACGTATCAAATAAAAGGGATACGATTTACAGGTTTAAATTTTGTACCAAACATAATAACAAAAAATACTTAGCTCAAGTATTTAAGCTATTGTTTCTTATTTTTAAGATAAAAATTAACAAAGCTTTCAACTGTAAACTCCGTAAGCCCGGATAAATCATCATTAACCAATCTGAAAAAGCAACTCGGAATTTCTCCTGCTTTAAGGTTTTTCTTAACGCAAAGGTCGCATCCTTTGGCATTGTTATGTGGATTCAGTTTGCAGCTTAAGTCGGTGCATGTACAAAAATGTTTTTTATTATCCATAATGACTCCTTTCAACAGTGTCTGTATGTCCGGAATTTATTATAGCATACAATTTTGTCCTGTTGCTGTATAAGTAAAAATTCAAAGAATAAAATACACGCTGTCATAATAAGTAAGTATTTTGACATAATGGAAATATATTGGTATTATTTTAATATTAAGTTAAATTTTTATAACATGTGGGGTCCGAATATGAAAAATATAAAGATTGTGGTAGTAATACATAAGCAGCTGACTGCAAGAGAAATTTTAAACGAAGATTCATGGCGTTCCAGTTATAATTATTTCAATGAGGGTAAACGTAATAACGGTATTTATTTTTACACTTATAATAAGTCCACAATTCCATATTATATCGGAATATGCGCGTCGAAATCATATAATATTTTAGGCAGAGTCTGGACTGAACTCAATGATTATAGAAACGGAAGATACTATTTACCCACTGAACCTGACAGGTTATCAACCCTGGAATGTTTCAAAAACGGAATTTCGCCGGAAACTTTTTTTATTCCGGGCAGTTTCAGCAAAGATGATAAATCATACCAGGATGCACTAAATACGATGCTTGATAATACCAGAGTTATTTTTTCTTACCTGGAAATGAATCCGCAAGCGGATTATTCAAAAATAAAACATATAATTTACAATATCGAAGCGCTTTTTCAAAAAAATATTGTTGATGCAATGGATTTACACCCTAAATGGATAGACGGCGAAGGAAAGGGCTTTGCCTTAGAACCATTATTCAACTATACGGTTGATTTTGCTTATGAAAAACCAGAGCTTAAGGCTATTTTAAACACAGAACTCCTGCTTGGCAGGAAAAGGCTTCATCAATCCTGATTGTTAATATGAGCCTTTAATACCACGTGCAATCATTCATGGGCTGTATGCCACGATTGGATTTGATGGCAGTATAACTTTGCTATGCCATTTCCCGGTATGACTTACGATAAGAAATCGGGGTCATACCTTCCAGTTGTTTGAATCTTCTGATAAAACCGCTTTGATCTACATAACCTGTTTCGGTCAGGATTTTCTTCAAGGGATCATCAGTGTTGCGAAGTTTGTCTTTCACCATATCCATTCTAAGCGATTCAACATATTGCATGGTTGTACAACCCATGTTTGCCTTAAAAAAGCGGCTTAAATATGAAGAAGATATTCCACAGCCTTCTGCTATACTGTCCAATGACAGCATGCTGTCGCATAAGTGTTCCATAATGTAATTCTTTATTGCATCCAGAAGTTCATTATTTTTACTGCTTTGAGTTTCTTTTCTCTGATTTGCAATTGCTATGCATATATCTTCCACGGCAGAAAGAATTTCATCTGCATTAACCAGCATAAAAATGTGTCCGGGCTTCTTTCGGCTAAGTATATAGCACTGCATATCATCAATTTCCAAATGTTGATCAATATAATTCATTACCCTGTTGTCCAGTTCCCTTTGGGATATATTGGGGAAATATATAATTATAGCGATATAGTGAGAGTATTCAAAATGAATCCCGTATTCATCCAATACAAACGCAATTGTGTCCTCATCATATTGATTTGCTAACAGGTTTGACAGGAAAAGCCTCTCATTAATATTCTCCATCTGAACCCGCAATGTCTCAAATGCCTGTGAGATTATAACCTGTTCATTCATCTTTTTCGGGCTGTTGTACTTCAGCAAGAAATCCTTGCTTATAGTTTCAGCCAATTTGGAAATTGGGCTGTATTTGATTTGCATACTTATAATCACTGCAATAATGGCGGATATCAGTACGGACAGCAGAATAATGACAAATGTTACCTGACGCTTATATAAACCATGCATTATATCGTTCATGGGTATTAGTGTAATGTATTGCCATTTGTTGTACTCAGAGGTGCTTTTTAATATTAGGTATTTCTCTTTGCCCATTCTGAATTCCCTGTAACTGGAATCATCAGGAATCCTGTCTGCATATGCCTTAACCTCTTCCTGTGCAATTTCAGACTCCAGGGTAGAATACTCGTAAATTGGATTACCTGAAGAATCCAACAGGAGAAATAAACCCTGGCAATCTGTAAAAAGCGCATCAACCGAGTTATTAATACTTGTTTCGGATATATAGGCAAGAACATATGCACTGGGTTTATTTGATATCTGTGGAATAGGAAAGATCAGTGTCATATAGCGCGTCCCTTTGATGCTTTCCTTCATGGGTAGCACAATTCTCTCTGAACTGTTTTGGATCGCCTGAATAAATCCCTCTTCAGTTTCACCTTTAAAACCTACAAAACCGTTCCAAAATGAACGTACCGACATTTCACCCGAAGAAGTATAGAATTTTTCAGGCTCTGATATTCGATAGTAAACCAGATGTGAGATGTAATCATTTCCAACCAATAAATTATCCAATGCCTGGGACAGCTGATAACCCTCATACATTGAACTTGATAACGGTATAAAGGTAAATTTCCTGTCATTGCTTATATGATAACTTATACTGTAAAGCTCAGCCATTCTGTTTGAAATTGTTCGTTCCAATACGTGCAACTGCTTGACTTTGCTGTCCCAAATATCTTTTCTGAGTTCATTAACAAACGACGTATACGTAATTGTTATGGTTGAGCTGAGTATTACAGCAAAAATCAATATCAGATTTACCAGCATGGAACGAACAAACTCAGTGTATAATATATTGAAACCCGACATCTTCTGCTTAATCTTCGCAATACGCAACACTTATAATCCCCCATCTGCAAAAACTGCATTTATCCGGATATCCACCATCAACAAAGATTACTGATGTCGCAATAAAAGGTAGCAAGGGGACACACCTGCTTTTTCATGGCTGAAAACCTCAATGAAATTACATTTCTCTAATTAACTATCCCTTAATTGCACCAATCATAACACCTTTTACAAAATACTTCTGCAGGAACGGGTACAAAATCAATATCGGAATACTTGCAAAAACAATAATTGCATACTGAACCGAAACAAAAGCCAATGTCGATTCTGCCATGTTGCTTCCAAGTGTTGAATCTTCCTTCAGCAACTGGCTTTGCTGCAAAATCTGTCTTAAAACAACCTGGAGAGGAAACTTCTCCTTTGAAGTTAAATACATCATTGCGTTAAAATATGCATTCCAATGTCCTACCGCATAAAATATAACCATAACGGCCAAAATTCCTTTTGATAATGGCAAAACAACCTGGGCCAGTGTTCTGATATTTGTACATCCGTCGATTTTGGCAGCTTCTATAAGTTCTCCGGGAATTGATGTTTGAAAATAATTCCTCATGATTAACATATTATAAACAGATATCATTCCCGGAAGTATCAGCGCCCATATATTGTCAAGCAGCTTTAAGTCCCTTATCAAAAGATAATTTGGTATCATACCCGCGTTAAAAAACATTGTAAATGTAATAAATATAGTAATTACATTGCGTCCTACCAGATCTTTCTTTGATAGTGGATAGGCAAAGATTATGGTCATAAAAATATTTATTGCCGTACCTACTACTGTAATTATAATAGTATTTTTATAACCTATCAAGATATCCTGGTTATTAATCACTCTTTTGTAGGCACTTAATGTTAATTCTTTAGGTAATAACCAAACCTGTCCCCTGGTAATTGCAAGGGGATTGCTCAGTGAAGCGCTTACTACGTAAATCAGGGGATAAAAAACCAATAACACGATAATAACGGCAATAACTCGGATAACAATATCAAAAACCAAATCAGAAGTTGATTCTTTAATATATCTGTTTTTAGCAATATTCAAGATGTTACCTCCTTAACCACAAGCTTGTTTCAGATACCTTTTTTGATATCTTGTTAACAATTACAAGAAGAATAATGTTGATAACTGAATTAAACAGGCCAACGGCAGTGGAAAAACTGTACTGAGCGCTTTGAATACCTCTCTTATATATATATGTTGAAATAACTTCTGCAACACGCTCATTCATTGCATTTTGCATCAGGTACACTTTTTCAAATCCTACATTCATAACCTTACCGCAGTCCATAATAAGAAGAATTACAGCTGTGGGGATAATCGTTGGTATGGTTATATGCCACATAATTTTTAACCTGTTGGCTCCGTCAATCTTTGCAGCTTCTATCAATTCTGGATCTATGGTTGATAACGCTGCAAGATAAACAATAGAGTTATATCCCGCGTTTTGCCAGATGCCCGAGATTATATACAATGGCTTGAAATACTCAGGTTTTCCGAAAAAGTAAATTGCTTCCCCTCCAAAACTTTTAATTACCTGGTTTACTATACCTACTGACGGAGATAACATTGCCTCCATTATCGCAACCACAACTACCACCGATATGAAATGCGGTGCATACGTAACTGTCTGCATGAAACTCTTGAACTTTTTATTCGGAAGTTCATTCATAATTAATGCTAAAATAATAGGAACAGGAAAGCTGAATAAAAGCTGCAGAAAGCTTAAGCTTAATGTATTCCACATAATTTCGCCGAAATAGGCATTTTTAAAGAACCGGATAAAATGGCCGAATCCATTATTTGAAGCCCAGGGACTGCCCCAATATCCCAAATTGAATTTATAATCTTTAAATGCGATAACCAGTGAGGTCATGGGTAAATACTTAAAAATTATAAAATACAAAAGAGGAGGTATCAATAACAGATACAAATCCCAATTTTCACGCAAAGAACGCTTAAACAATCTTAATCTGTAATTTCCTGCTGAATAGGTATTTGTTTCAGATTTTTTAACGTTTTCCATCTAATGCACCTTTCCTTTATTGATTATAATCCATAATAAGAAGTTCAGATAACTGTTTGTCTGAATATATATAAACCAGCAGTTTCCGTGATTAACTGTGTGAAATTATCTATAAAAATAATTGCTGAAGTTTCTTTCCTGATCATCAAGGGTAATTTGCCGGGTTAAATTTTTTATCAATATCAGGTTTATACAGTCTTATTTAAATGAAATAACAGCATAAACCGGATAATGGTCTGAAACCCGCCCGCCGCCATACTTTTCTTTAATTACAGCATAAGAATCAACATCAAATATGCCTTTGCTTACAAAAATATGATCTATAACTTCACCAAACTCGGTTCCTTCATTATAAAACCCCGGAGAGGTTGCCCACGACATTGTACTTTGGGCCACATACTTTACATTTTCATAATCGCCGCCAAGCATAATTTTATAAGCTCCGGAGGCTTCCGAGGCGTTAAAATCCCCTGTAATTACTACCGGGATATCCCATGTATCCGCCATCTTTACCATAAGTTCTGCGCTCTTTATCCTCGCCTGCACACCTTTATGGTCAAAATGAACATTCATAACTACAAACTGTTTCCCGCTTTCTCTATCTTCCAGCTGTACCCATGAACAAACACGCTGATACTTGGCATCCCAGCCAACAGCAGTTGAAGCCGATTTCAAGTCGTCATAAACATCCTGGTTCAGCCAAAAATCCCCGGAATTGATTAAATTAAACCTGTGATGGTTATACATTATCAAACTGCGTTCGCTTTTGCTGTTTTCAGGATCCCTTGGCTTTCCGTAGAAGGAATAGACATCAGAAAATATATCTGTATTGAACCAGTCATACCATACCGAATTAACTTCCTGAAAGCCTATTATGTCCGGGTAGTAATCCCTTAATAATTCAATAATTCTCGGCTTTCTCTGCTCTTCCGAATTAATGCCTTCTCCTCCCCCTTTTATATTGAAACTGAATATTTTAATCTTTCCACTATCGTCTTTGGATAACCACTCGTCTTTATTTAACTTGATTTTCTCAGTTTCGTTTTTGTCTTCACCGGTTAAAGCCTTATCAACAGTTTCCATATTCATATCACTTAAATTCGTCTCCACATCCAACTCTCCATTACCAGTACAGGCACTAAACAGAAATATGGGCAATAATACTGCCATCACGGCAAATACTTTTTTGAACATACTCCCCCCCAAGCCTTCCTTTCACCTTTATACCGATAATAATTAGTCAAATTATATATAATTGGGGGTTTTACCCCCCAATTATCTTGTTTATCAATTAAATATCAACCGGTAATTATTTATTCAGCAAGGCGTTGTAGCGTTCAATAGCTGTAGTATAGATTTCAAGCAATCTGGCTACATCCATCTTTTCCAAATCTTTAACGTAGTTGTTCCAATCACTTAATGATCTTGCACCGGTAACAAATTCAGTTCTTGCATTCTTAACATACTTGTTAATATCTGTTTCAAGTGCGTTAAGCTCGTCAGATTCTTCCAGTGTAAATGTAAAGCTTGGCCAATAAACCTTTGGTCCATAATTAAACATTGCACGTGCTGAAGCTGCAGGAACGGGTTGTACTTCACCGCCGCTGAAATATGGAGCTTTTTCTATAACAGGGTTGTTACCGCCTGTATATGGTGAATATGAACTTACAACTTCATCAAAGGTCTTGTTTCCTGTCATCTCTGCATAAATCTTGTCTGTCCAGTCATATGTGCCATCAGCCTTTGCTACATATGTTTCGCCTTCTACACCAAAGTGATAGAACAATGTACCTTCATCTGTCCAGAAATAGTCAAGCCATCTCAGTGTTTCAGGAACGTACTTGTTTGCAGAAGTGATAACTGCAGCACCTGTTGAATGGAAGTGTGCTCTTATCGGAGCCCACAACTTATCGCCATGAGGGCCTTCTAAAGCTTCTTCGAGAGCTACGAAGTTTTCAACTTTATCAGAAGGTACGAAAGCCATATTGGTATATGCGAACATACCAACCTTGTCATCAGCAGCTTTTGTAATCCAGTTCTGTGTTGTCATAGTGAATGTTTCCTGATCCATCAGGCCTTCTGTATACAACTTGTTTGTATATTGCAGGAATTCCTTCCATCCTTCGGTTGTTGGAATGAAACGGGCACGATTATTCTGTTCATCCCAGTCAACAAGAGAGTTATGAACGCCGCGGTTTTGAATTCCAAAAGCGCCTACAAGTACATCCTGGATACCAGCCCATGTCATGGAGCAGAATGGGATTTCATCATTAGGATCACCATTACCGTTAGCGTCTTTTTCCTTGAATGCTTTAAGAATGGTATATAATTCATCCAATGTAGTAGGAAGTTCCATGCCTACATTATTAAGCCAGTTCTTATTAATGAACAGCTTTCTTGATACACGCAATTCAGCACCGTCATTTACCTGCGGGAAAGAATAAATACTTCCGTCAGGATACTGTACACTGGCAAGTGTATCTTTATGCTCTTGCAGATATGCCCAGAAATTAGGTGCATATTTCTTTAACATATCATTTTCGGCAAGGTTAACAAAGAAACCCTGATCCCCGTATAACTTCTGGTTAATGGCCGAAATACCGCAGCGGAAGAAAAGATCAGGCAAATCATTGCTTGCAATTGCAGCACTTACCTTTTCTTTCGAGTCAGAGCTGGATACCTGGATCCAATCAATATGGATATTGGTCATCTCTTCGTATTTCTTCCAAACATATATGTCATTCCAGTCAGGCTGGTTATCTGACCGTTGAGCCATAACTCTTAACGTTATCTTTTCTCTTGAAATAGGAAATTGGGAATCTGTATTATTTTCTTCCTGTTTGTTTTCATTGCCGGATGCAGGTGCATTATTCTGCGAATTTTGTGTATTTTGGTTATTTTGATTTGATGTGTTTGCAGAGCCATTTTTGGCACAGCCGCTTATAGCAGCCATTACCATTACCAAACTAAAACAGTTGATAATATTTTGCTTATTTTTTTCATAAAAAGCTCTTACCTCCATTTTAATAACGATTGTGGCGGAATTATTATATTGATTTTAAGTTTTTAGTTGGCAGAAATATGACTATTAATAGATTAAGCTATTACATTTCATATCCGCCAAAAATTAACTTTGGCAGCTCCTTAATGCCGGCATTCATAAAGCTGGCCATAACCAACATGATTATTATATTAGAGATGCAAAAATACATTCAATATACAATTTCTGTTTAAATCCCCGATGATTAAATTTTCATATTGCATATTATCCAATAAAAAAACATTCTATTAGTGAATTATTTGTGTAAAACAGAAATTGCATATAGTAATAAAGTGCTTTCTACAGTAAAATATATGCGTTTATGCACATGTTCCCCATGAGGCGACGGTAATTATTGCCGATGTCCGGCAACAAGTAAAGTAAAAGGAGATGGTTACTATACAACACGATGTAAATAGCTTATTCCAAAACATTCCTCCATACTTCGGCGGAAAAAACCGGCAGTACTTCGATTGTAACAATGATTGTTATATGCTTCGCATAGACAACACTTCCAGACAGGAATATGACAATTATCTCATGTCCCTTGCCAATGCCGGATTTCAATTATATGACAATAATATCATACGGGACAACTATTTTGCAACTTACATTCGTGATTCGCTGCTGCTTCAGGTGTATTACACCGGACATGACAAAACGGCAAGGATTGTTGCAGACCCTAAAACCGCCCTTTATCATAGAAAAAATGATATAATTTACACAAAAATATGTGATACCACTCTTTATCAAATGGAACTGGATTTCAGGAATATTGACTGCGGCATGTGCTATATCATTCAATGTGCTGACGGAAGTTTCTTTATCGTAGACAGTGCCCATATGTTCTCCGTCAATGATCACAACCGCCTGTACGATTTGCTGTGCCGTCTTACTCCGGAGGGGCGGAAAATTATTATTTCAGGCTGGTTCTTTACTCATGCGCACCAGGATCATATTGCCATGTTTATGAATTTTCTGAATGCAGGGTTTGAAAATTACCAGATAGAACGCCTTTACTATAATTTCCCGTCACTGGACATTCCGGACGCAGAAAAATGGAAAGAATCGGATAAAGAAACCATGCGGGAATTTTACCAGCTTATAGAGAAGCACAGTGAAATACCGGTAGTTAAATTACATACCGGCCAGAGGTTTTTTGTGCGCAACCTGGAATTCGAGGTACTTGCAACTCATGAAGATGTTTATCCCGGCAGCCTCAGCTACTTCAATGATTCCTCCACAATCCTTTCAATGACTGTTGACGGATGCAAAACCTTGTTCCTTGGGGATGCTAATTACACCGAATGTACAATTTTGGTTGCGCGTTATGGATCGTATTTAAAATCTGACATCGTTCAGGTTGCCCATCACGGTTATAACGGCTCCAACGTAGGTATATATTTCTGTGCTGATGCAAAGGTAAGCTTATACTCTGCACCGTTAAAGAGATATGAGGACGGTAAGTCAACCGCGGCAAACAAGGTAGTCCATACGCTCAGCAACGAAATATATGTTGCTGAAAACGGAACAACCGCACTAAAGCTTCCCTATACCCCCGGAAGTGCGGTAGTGTATCCTAAAGAAATCATGATTATAACGAACCCGGAATAAATCGCGCTACAGACAGGATTTTTCTTCATTGACATTTTAGCCCCTTGCATTTACGCAGTAAAAATTTCTTTTCATTATAAAAAGCTAATCCCGCAGCAAGTATTTTCCACTGCTGCGGAATTTTTTATTTGATTGGTAACGTGCATTAATCCATGAATCATTTATATTACCTGTTCAGTTCTTCCCACTCGGCCCGACTGATTGCATACACTTTATATCTTTCATTTGCATCATCTTCAAACTCATCAACCAGGCGACATCCATAAGCCATTGCTGTTCTGCACGACGGAATGTTTGAATGTTTCATATAGGAGTAAATAATATTAAACGGCGTGTTCCTGAATGTCCAGTCCCTTACTGCTTTTGCCGTTTCACTGGCGTATCCTCTTCCCTGGCAATCCTTCCTGATATGATACCCGATTTCTGGCTTTATCTGACCACCAATCAACTGCATTGTCAGTCCGCAATCCCCAATCACTTCACCTGTTTCTTTCAAAACCACGGCCCACAGTCCGAATCCAAAAATCCTGTATCTTTCCATATTCCTTTTTATCCAGTTTCTGACCTTACTCTCGTCAAAGGAATGCGGATAGTACTTCATGTTATCCGTGTCAGCAAGGACAGCATACAACGCGTCAAAATCATTTTCTGTCATTTCCCTCAAAATCAATCTGCCAGTTTCTGTAATCACAAAATATTCATTCCCTTCTAGGCTGCTTACTCCTTTTTCATTTACTGCAATGTTTCAGAACACCTGTCCATATTTTACGAAGATAATATCAATATATCTGATAGGAATATTTAACTGTTTAGACAACTCCCTGCCAACGGCAATTGAAGCGTCTGAATCATTTTTAATGCTTCCAGCATAGGACGAACCAATTTAAAATTATCTTTTGCAACTTGCCTAATCAGATTTGCAGTTATATCTTCTTTCCCTAAAAGAATAGCCCGTATTTGTGACATCGCATAAAGTTTTACTGCAATGTCTATAATGCCTTGTGACTCTTCAAAGAGAACATCACTTAATTCAGGTGTTAGCGGTACTTCCTTTTTGGTCTATTGATAGTCCCGAAATGCATTGATAAGCAGTTCCCAACTTTTATCTTTGCTCAGCCTCTCCCAAATCATATCCCCTTGTCCGCTACCACGCCTTGCCTGACGGAATTCAGATTGCAAAACTGATAATGCTTTTGTTGTACCAATAAGTACAGTAGGCACCCCGATAGTATTTACAAGTGTGACAAAAAAGTTAAGCATCTTTTCGTCCCCTCCGCTTTTTGCACTGCTTAGATGTTGAATCTCGTCAATTACTAACACTCCTAACGCTGTATTTCTGGCTATCTGGGACATAACTGAGAGCATAGTGTCTACTGTATTCCTGCCTACCCCGAATTTCTTATGATAGTCTGTACCCAACAGGTCATCTACCTTATGGAAGAACTCGATACACAGGCCTTTCAAAGAACCATCAAAAGGACAGTCCAACTTAAGCCAAACCAGTTGG
>Ga0134105_1000090_pt1 | contig 108854 bp, 82 predicted proteins | sample 16_3_2metaG_FD_94457 | JGI IMG/M metagenome (GOLD analysis project Ga0134105, IMG submission 94457) | Switchgrass degrading microbial communities from high solid loading bioreactors in New Hampshire, USA - 16_60_3.3_214_A3 metaG | ecosystem: Engineered > Bioreactor > Semi-continuous > Anaerobic... | reverse complement strand
AAGATGCATCCTTTCGTTAAGTATTTTTTGTTTAGTAGCTTATATCTTAACAGGATGTCATCTTCTTTTCAATTTGTTTTGCATATTTTCCCACTTAATTCCCTACAGTAAATTTACTCGAACGGGAGTCAGCAAAAGGAACTACAGGAATTAATTTTAGAAACTATAAATTATTAAAGTACAGATATTCGCTTTTGATTGACTGCTTTTTCATTAATGCCTTTAGAGATAATTATAAAGCGCAAGCTATTTTAACTGAAATGAGAAGCTTATATAAGAAAAAATACCATTACAGAATGGGTAAGCTATTTTCTGTTTTATATGAAAATGAGCCAACTTCAGATGGTTTTGACAGGGTAAATTTTCAGATTGAATGCTGGAAATTAAAGTGTAAGCATATGGAAATACGTCCGTTTTCCGTATTGGTTTCTGCAACAATGAGTGCAGGAAAGTCTACACTCATTAATGCATTGATCGGTAAAACGGTAAACAGGACTATGAACGATGCATGTACAGCAAAGCTTCATTTTATATTTGACAAAGCCTTTGCTTGATGCGAGCCGTGAAACCCTTATGCAGGATAATCAGTTAAATAAAGGAAAAGACATATATGTTGCAACTTATTTCCGAATTTTGGGAGACAGGAAAAACCGGTACTGCATTATTGATACAGGGTTACAATATTATAAAAGGAGATGAAACAATGAATTTCATAAATGATCCGGTTTTTGGTCAGGTATGTTACAGGCATGGATGGAGTAAAAATCAGGAAGTAAGTTTCTGGAATAAAACAATGGTATTAAGAATAACAGCTGCTGCATATACAGGTCAGGGAATAAATGACATACAGCGGCAAAATTATAAAGATTTTATTGAAAACATAAATTATTATTCGGAGAAATCCTTGGAGGCTGTTGCAAGTTATATAGAAGATAATAAACAGAATATCGCCATGTACTTGCCAAAAGGGAAATCTATTACGAATGTAACGGATATTGTTTTTCCAAAAGCTGTAGTATTTAGTAAAGATAATTCATATGGCATATTATGTGATTGCGAATGGGATATTGAAAACGGTATAGTTATTCAGATACCAGGGTTTAAGGTTGGCCCACAGGATATGTTTTTATAAGACAGGCACATGTCTTATTTAATAAGTTTTTAGTGCACTGGAAGATAAATCATCTGTAACAGGCGCCAGTATGATGAATGGATGGGACATGCCACTTAATCAGATTCCTAATTTTGGGACAGCCCCTTTCTGTTACTTCCAATATTGTCTCATGCCCGGTTTATTTCTTTTTCATTCCGTTACAGGCATACCATTCCGAATCCTTATCATACCGGAATTTTCCCGCTTCAATAGGAACAAACACATTTTCGTTGAGCACTGTTTGGATGCATTTTTTTATATTTATAAAATTATCCGGCTAAATTAAAAAAATATCGAAAATGATTTATATTGTAATATATTGTAAAGCTAAGTCGAATGTGGTACAATTTCACTGGAAATATATACTAAAATGTATTGATTGCAAATAAGGCTTATCTGCATGTATTAAGTTACACAAATAATAAAATACGTTTTTAGCAGAAACAATACTTTCAGGGAATACAACAAAAGTATAAATAACAATGAGGCTAATTATCCAAATTTGCCATAAGTAAATAAGCACAGCCCGGCAGAACACTTGACAAAAGCAACCAAAAATGTATAATGCGCAGGCACGATACAAAAAAAGCACACAATCCCATTATCTTCCTTATAGCATAGAGACTGCATATGTTCGAAAACACCGTTTATAAAAGTTTGAAGGTGATATTTTATGGGAATCAGGTTTTTTGAAGAACAGAAATACTTTAAGCTCGATGCCAAAGACACATCTTACATTATAGCTGTTGTTGACGATGAGAAGTATTTAGGGCACGTATATTTCGGAAAGAAAATTGCTGATGAGCCTTTGGATGTCAGCTCCCTATTACGGATTAACGAACCTCCATATGTGCCGTCAAAGAACAACAGGGACAGGATGTCTTTCCATGATTCCTTTCCAACAGAATATTCCACGCACGGTCTGGGAGATTTCAGGGAGTCATGCCTGGTAATAAAGGACAGTAACGGGCATTCAGTGTGCGGTATAACATATTGCTCCCATAAAATCTACAAGGGTAAGCCTTCATTAAAGGGCTTGCCTGCAACATTCGGAGATGAGAACTCATGTACAACTCTTGAAATAACCTGCCATGACAAAGTGCTCGATCTTGAAGTAACATTGGTATACACTGTTTTTGAAAACCTCGACGCAATAACAAGAAGTGTAAAAGTAAAGAACAATTCTGGAAAAGACATTAAGCTGCTGAAGGTTTTGTCGGTATGTGTGGACTTTGACGGGATAGACTATGACGTAATTTCCCTTCATGGCTCATGGGCAAGGGAAAGGAAAATTCAAAGGCTGCCGGTGGGTTTTGGCAAAAGGTCTATTGATTCAATAAGGGGTGTATCAAGCCACCAGGCTAACCCGTTTATTGCCTTGCTGGATAGGAGTGCCAATGAAGATTACGGCAATGTATATGGATTTAACTTTGTTTATTCAGGCAGTTTCACTGCAGTTGTTGAGGGTGGGCAGTTTGATACCACGCGTGTGGTTATGGGTATTCATCCGGCCAATTTTGAATGGACACTGGCACCGGGCGAGGAATTTATCGCCCCCGAAGTGGTCATGGTCTATTCAGATGCCGGTATTGGCAAGATGACGAGAACATTCCATGACCTTTACAGAAATCACCTGATTCGCGGCAAATTCAGGGACAGAAAGAGACCTGTCCTTATAAATAACTGGGAAGCCACGTATTTTGATTTTGATACCGAAAAGCTTCTGTCCATAGCCAGAGAAGCCGCAAAGTCAGGAATTGAAATGCTGGTTATGGACGATGGATGGTTTGGTAAACGGAACAATGATAATTGCTCTTTAGGCGATTGGTACGTAAATGAGGAAAAAATCAAAGGCGGGCTAAAACACCTTGTTGATGAGGTAAATAAGCTGGGGCTTGAATTCGGTATCTGGTTTGAGCCCGAAATGATATCACCCGATTCGGATCTGTACCGTGCTCATCCTGACTGGTGCATTCATGTGCCCAATCGTACTCCTGTGCTCAGCAGAAACCAGTACGTATTGGATCTAACGAATGATAAGGCTTTAGAGTATGTATATTCAAGGCTTAAAGACATTCTTTCGGGCGCAAACATTACATATGTCAAATGGGATATGAACCGCCAGCTGAGTGACTTGGGAAGCAGTTCCCTGCCAAAGGAAAAACAGGGGGAAATCCTTCACAGATATGTTTTGGCGGTTTATAAGCTATTGGACCGGCTTACAACGGAATTTCCCCATATTCTCCTTGAAGGCTGTTCAGGCGGAGGAGGAAGGTTTGACCCCGGAATGCTGTATTACAGTCCACAAATCTGGTGCTCCGACAATACCGATGCCATTGAACGCCTTATCATACAACAAGGTACTGCAATGGTATACCCTCTGTCGGCAATAGGTGCTCATATAAGTGACTGCCCGAACCATATCGTTGGAAGAAATACTCCGTTTGAAACAAGAGGATTTGTAGCTTTGGCAGGTACATTCGGATATGAGCTGGATATTACCAGGATTTCCGAAGAAGACAGGAAAATGATACCCGGACAGATTGAATTATACCATAAGTATAATGACCTGATCAGGACAGGGGATTATTACAGGATAGCCAACTTTACAGACAACCATCAATATGACTGCTGGTCGGTGGTTTCAAAAGACAAGGAAGAAGTGCTGGTTACATTTATCCAGGTATTGCAAAGACCAAATTACCACAGCAGGAGAATTAAGCTTAAGGGGCTTGATGATAAAGCATTATACAGGGATACCGGAACGAACCAGGTATACAGCGGCAGTGCGCTGATGCATGCAGGACTAAACATTACAGGAGTACATGGTGATTTCAAAGGTAAACTCATCCATTTTGTGAAAGAAAAATAACGATTTATTCGGAGCTTCTTACTGCGAATTTGATTTTAGCGGAAGAGTGCCTTGATATTTATTAAGATTTTACATACGGATATGACAGTAAGTGTGGGACTTTCTGAAGCCTGGGGCAGAAAATCCCACTTAATTCCGTAATTTTTTACCCCTTCTTTACCTTTCTGTACTCAGACGGCGATCTTCCCATTATCTTTTTAAATAACCTGGAAAAATAATACTGATCATTATATCCTACTTTTTCAGCTATTTCCGAAACAGACATGTCGGTGAAATCCAGGTAGAAACATGCTTTTTGCATTTTGAGCCTTATGAAAAAATCAATCGGGGAATAGCCGGTTTTTTCTTTAAATATATCTGTAAGCTGGGTTTTGGAAAGGTTATTGTATTTTGTAAGGTCATTTAGGGTAAGCTTTTTATCCAGATTATTGTTCATAAACTCAATGCTGTTTTCAACATACATGTTTTTCTTATTTTTCAGATCGTAGCTGTTATTTGGCATATACAGGGCGGTAGCAAGAAAATAGCTCAAACCGTAAGATGCGTATATGATATTGCTTATAACCGAACCTCTTGATAATGCATCAAAAATACTGTCGAAAAGGTGTGTAAGGACGGGCAGGCTTGATAAAGGCACATCCAGCAGGGTAATTGCATTATTATTCCGGATAAAGTGGTGGTCTGTCTCACCTTTGAAATGCATCCAGTAAATATCCCAGGGGTCATCGTCATTTGAACCGTATATATGCGGTAGATTTTTAGGTATTATCAGTAAATTGTTTCTGCATACTCTTGTTTTTTTTCCGCCTGTTATGACGAACCCCTCTCCCTTGGTGCAGTAAATCAGGATATTCTGGTTGCAGCCCTTTCTGCGTTCAATATAGTGATATTTGGCAAACGGGAAAAAACCTATGTCTGTTATAAATAGATTTTTTGCAATGGGATGCTTAGAAATTTCAGTTAAAATTTCTTCGGGCAAAACAAGCATTTTCTGATTTTTAAAAGTATATGCAACATATGGTTTCATAGAATAATTATAGTTTCCGGAATAAAAAATATCAACACGGATTCCGGAATATAATCCATCCTTTAAATTATAACAGGGATTTGCTTAAATCAAAAATCCCTATGACCCTTAATCCGGGAATCATAGGGATTGCTTTATATTTTGGTTTACAGGCTGGTTTCCTCCCTGTCAAAGCCCTGATATGAAAAGCGGGTGAACAGAGCTTCGGTTTCGCAGTTTCTTCCGTTTCCGGTCGCATATAAAGCATAAAAAACTCCTGTGAATCCTAATTCGTGGGCCTCTGTGGAGACATATCGGGTTAACGCCTTGCCTAAATAGATTTCAGCCCCGTTAACAACAGCGTATGTTTTATATTCGAGCTTATCTGCGATAACGCGGATTGTTATTTTATCACAGGAAAGGGGCACCCTTGCCGCTTCGTGATGAATTTCTCCCACAACCTTGCGGAAGAATATAAAATTCTCATTATTAATTCTGCTTATATAGATATCAAGATGGGCATCATTCTTGTAATAGATGCTGAACCCGGCCTCTTCATGGTTGATTGCAGGAGAAAAAGTTAAATCCACCTCTGCCCTGTTGGAGAGATCACGCTGCCTGATACCTAAAAAAGCAGGATTGGCAATATCGGACAGGGTATGGGCGTTGCCTCTTAAGATCAGGCCTTTAGATCCTGCTTCGCAGGAGCCGCCCTGCGGATTGCGAAGGTGTACCCAGTCCGGCCCAATTCCATTTGTAAAGTCTGTTTCATAATCGGTGCTAAGTGTCTGTACGGCAGAACCGGGAACATCCATAACCATGCGGATTGGTTCGCCGTCATTGATAATGGGCCAACCGTCACGCCAGGTAACCGGGGCAAGGAAAGTCTCACGGCCCAGGTGGTGGAAATACTGATGGGTCTGACGGTAACCCAAAAAGACCGCCCACCAGTTTCCGTCATTGTCTTCAATTAAATCAGCATGTCCGGTGGCTTGTATCATATCGCCTTTTCTATGCCTGTGGGTGAGAATGGGGTTATAGGGGCAAGGCTCATATTTTCCATAAAGCTCACGGCTTCTTGCGATTGTTACCATATGGCCCAGCTCGGTACCGCCTTCGGCAATCATCTGGTAATACCAGCCGCCGATTTTATAAATATGCGGTGCTTCGGGTGCGCTTTCACCAATTCCGCCCCAAAGTGGAGTGGCCGGCCTTAGAAATTTACCTGTTTTTAAATCAATCGGCGCACACAGGAATCCTGCAGCGCGTACGTTTCTGTCCCTGGCGTTGGAGATGAAGTGGGCACTGCCGTCATCGTCGAAGAATAATGACGGGTCAATGCCGCCCTGTTCCACCCAGACAGGATCTGACCATTCTCCGGCTGGGTCTTTGGCGGTTACATAGAAATTCCCGCCCTTCGTGACATTTGTCGTAACCATATAGAACAGGTCATCGTGGGGGTTATAACGTATAGTTGGGGCATAAATTCCCTTTGAGCAGGGAACATTGTCCAAATTCAGCTGGCTTTTCCGGGTAAGGCAGTGGCCTATTTGCTTCCAGTTCACCAAATCCTTCGAGTGGAAAACAGGTACACCGGGGAAAAACTCAAATGAACTGGTTACAAGATAATAATCATCTCCCTTTTTACAAATGCTGGGATCGGGGTAAAAACCGGGTATAATGGGATTATGATAACGCATAGTGTCCTCCATAATATTCATAAATAATCTGGTATTTCCAATGCATTAATGATATCAGAAATTACACGGGATAATCAAGTAAACCGGATGTAAGCGTCCTTGATGTGAAAAAGCATATAAGGCTGAACCCCTAACGTTCAAAGACTGTGAATGCTTAAGCGGGAGGGCCGTTATTCCTGATGCAATAAGTATGGCGTTTCTCTGATCGGTTAAATTATGAATACCGGAATATAATCCATCTTGTAAGTTATAATGTGCATTCGTCGGAAATGTTTTATATGGTATATTCAAGTTAGTCAAGTGTGGACGAAGTGCCTGATTTTCGTAAAAAGAACAGGGTCTTTGCAATATTGTGGACATTCGGACTCATCACAGAAGAAAATGGAAACATGATCATACTTTAAGGGGGGTCATTAAATGTATAACTTCTATATTACACCTGATGATCGCAAAATACTTCGCGAATTGGCCAAAAAACAGCTTGAGTATTCGCAATTGCCCATTATGAAGGAACGCATGGAGCAATGGTATAAACATAATGAATGCAGGGGAGAAAGACCAATGATCCATATAGAAATATGGACTTTTGAAAAGGACATTATCCCCGAACTGAAATGCCGAACCGAGACAGGCCGTGCCATCGAATTGGAGCTTTACCGCAATTTTATAAATTATGAGAGGATCGATGATGACAGGATTGTTCCTCCTTATTACTCAATCAGCTGGGACACATGGTTTAAGCTGTTCGGCGTGACGGTTGAAAAAGAGCATGCAATGACTTCGGAAGGAGAATCTGTGGGGCACAGGTTTAAGTATGTTATAAATGATCTTGAAGAGGACTTTCCGAAGCTCGGACCTTCAAAATACGGGGTTGACAAGGAGAAAACTCTGGCATGGAAAGAATTCCTGGAGAACATATTCGGGGACATACTGCCAGTGAAGATTACCAATAGCTGCCTGTATTCTGTTCCAACCCAGGATATTGTACATATGATGGGCATGGAAAATATGCTTTTTGCCATGTATGACTACCCCGACACGTTCCATGCACTGATGAAGCGAATTACAGACGATTATATAGAATACTTCAAATTTTTGGAGGTAGAGGGCCTGCTGCTTCCTACAGCATCCTATGAGATGTGCGGACAGGGTACATTCTGCTTTACCCATGAACTTCCACAGGAAATTGTGCCCGGAAAGAGACTGACAACAAAGGATTTATGGGGGTTCATGGATTCCCAGGAGACAGTGGGAATATCACCGGACATGTATGAGGAGTTTATTTTCCCTTACTACAAGAAAGTATCTGACATGTACGGATTGTTTTCCTATGGGTGCTGCGAACCCGTTGATCCAATCTGGGACAATTGCCTCAGCAAATGTGAGAACTTGCGTAAAATCTCAATTTCGCCATGGTGCAACGAAGAGGTAATGGGCGAAAAACTTAGGGGCACTAACGTGATATATCATCGGAAGCCTTCACCGAATTTCATAGGTGTAGGAAGAGAACTGGATGAAGAAGCGTGGAGACAGCATATCATAAAGACACTTAAGGCAGCGAGAGGGTGCCATCTTGAAATAACGCAAAGAGATGTCTACTCGCTGGGCGGAGATGCTGAAAAACCCCGCAAAGCGGTAAAAATAATAAGGGAGCTTATTGAAGAATATTGGAAATAACCGGCTTAGTGCATACCAAAACAGATGGCGGTTAAGATACAATCCATACCGGTGGGACTTAACCGGAAAAATTAAACCGGCAACTTGCGCTAAATTTGGATATGGCGGAATTAAGTCCGTTTTGAAACTTTTTATTACGGGCTTAAGTGATGTATATGGTACATGTTAACGAATCAGTTCAGAGCGCTTTCATTTTTATGGAAGTGCTCTGAATTCTTTGTCATATATCTGGCTTTGCTTATGGGAAGTTTTATTCTTACAGTTGTACCTTCGTTGTATCTGCTTAAATATTCCAGGCCGTAGGAATCGCCGTAGATAAGCTTGATCCTTTCAACAACGTTCCTGATGCCGTAGCTGCCTTTACTGTTGAATATCTGACCATAATTTATCTTCACCAGAATATCGTCGGGCACTCCTTTTCCGTTGTCCTGAACAGACAATATGAGGTTGTCCCCCTGGACGCTGCTGAAAATTCTGATTATCCCCGTGCCGTCATCTTTCTCCATAATACCGTGGATTATGGAATTTTCCACAATCGGCTGCAAAATTATTTTTGGTACAAGCATATCCAAAAATTCCGGGGCAACATCAACTTCGAAAAAGATTTTATTCTTAAACCTCATATTCTGAATGGAAACATATGCAGACACATGTTCCAGTTCTTCACGCAGTGTAATAAAATCATCGCCTTTGCTTAGGTTTATCCTGTAAAACTTGGTCAGCGAATGTATAACTTCATCAATTTCACAGACTTTGTTCCTTTTTGACAGACGGTTGATCAATTCCAGGGTGTTGTAAAGAAAATGGGGATTTATCTGTGCCTGCAATACCTTCAATTCTGCTGCTTTAAGCCTTTGCCCTGACTGATACTGTTCTTCCATCAGAAGTTTTAATTTTGAAATCATAAAATTATAATCAAGGATCAGTTCTCCGATTTCATCGTTGCCTCCGGTGTTTACCAAAGGCTCCAGAACGCCCTGCTGGACCTTGCTCATCTGAGTCTTCAGTATTGAAATGCGTTTTGCCATAAAATGAGCGATGGAGAAAGCCAGTACATATGCAATCAGGCTTATAACCAGCATGATTACCAGCAGCTGGTTCATTGTGCTCCTGATTTTGCTGGTAATAAGGTTTTCGGGTATTACCGTAATCATTTTCCAGTCGGTATTTGGAATCAGTTTTATTTTGAACATTACTTTTTCGTTATTTAAAAGCATATGCTCAAAACTTTCGAAATTGGCGCCTGCATCTGTTGTTTCCTGTGGAATGCGGTACTGGCTTAGCAAGTTGCTGTCAGAAGATGCAACAATTTCGCCCAGGGAATTTTCCAGATAGGTTAAGCCACCTTCTACTGTATTGGCATTATTTATAACCTGCTCGAAATCCTTTTTAACAAAATCAATCCGGAGAATACCGAGCTTTTCCTTATAGTTGACGGTATTGATAATAAACCTTGCAACCGATAAAACTTCGGGATTGTTTCCCTCGTCCTGAAGCAGCTGCGAAGGAAAGTATGCCAGTGTAAATGTGTTGTCATACATTCTTAAATACCATTCTTCAGTAGTGATTTCGCCAAAATTAAAGAGATTTACATTTTCAGATGAGTAAACAAGGCCTGGCGGTACATATAGCCGCACTTTTTCAATATCTTCCTTATCCTCAAAGGATTTTAGATATTGTGTCAGAAAAAGCATGTCTTCTATCTGATCGGATACCGGATAATTTCGGGCTTTTTTGCTGAGTATTTCAGGTATGGTTCTTTCGTTGTAAATAACATCTGCAACTTTTATGATGTGATTTAACTTATTGGACAGAAAATCGAAAGTCTGCTCGAAGCTTCGTTCGGCAGAATAATTGGTATTCGCCATTATAATGTCGGATATTTTGCCGTTAAAAAGCTGATAAAATGTTACAAACGGCACCAGTATAAGCAGTACATAAGATAACAGAAGCTTTTGCTTCAGCTTCAGATTATAAAAGTAATTCAAAAAAGCGGGCATATGTAACTTTTTCATAGCATCCGAGCCTTTTCCCTGTACTCCGAGGGGCTTAAACCGGTGTATTTTTTAAAGATTTTAGCAAAGTAGTTTCCGTCGCTGTAACCAACATTTTTTGCTACACAGTCTACCTTGAAACCTGGGTCCAATAATAACTCTTTTGCTTTTTCCATTCTGATTTCGGTAATGTATTGGTTTATGGTCTTTCCGGTTTTCTCCTTGAAAAATGCGCATAAATAGCCAACGGACATAAAATTTGCTTCACTTATTTGAGCCAGGGACAGATGAGGGTTTGCATAATTATGATGGATATACCTTTTTATTTTTATAAGTGCATCCTGGCTTTGCATTTGCTCAACGATACGCTGAAAGTAGAGGGTAACCTTTTCAACCAGGAAGTTTTCCAGTTCGGTTAATGTTTTTATGTTTAGGATTATGTACCAGTAAAAGTCCAGGTTATTGTCAAGGCTTACCTGCTCTTTAAGTGAAAAGGTTTCAAGAATTACAAGAAAACGATGATAAATATTTTTTACATTTCTTACAAGAGTCTGGTCATGCTGCCTTATATCAGATGTCAGCTTTTTTATCACTTTAATTGCACCATCCCTGTCCTTTTGGGACAGGAACAACTGAAACTGGTTTACCAGTGCTTCGTCCAATGTGTATTCCAGGTTTAAGCTGTCGGTATAGAAGGTATATTTCAGTTCATCGTGAAAGAAAAACTTTTGCAAGGCCAGTACCGACATGTTATATGATTTAAATACATTTTTATAGCCAATTACAGGTGTTCCGACCGATATATTAGCCCTGGCGCTGGAAATATTGGCTTCAAGATGCTCGGACAGGCACTTTGCTATATTCTGCACTTTTGAGCAGCAGAATCCCTCGTTGCCATACAGGTGGAAAAGGATGTGGCTGGAATCTTTTGTCCCGATTATTGCCTGTGCGCCATTTAATTCTAACACATGATTTATTATGTTAACTGCCGATGCATGTACAAAACTTTGCTCTTGATGTTTATCGCTCTGGTATGAGAATTCAACCAGTATGGTTAAAAAATGTGTTTCGTCTGAAAACTCCATTTGAAGCAAATCAATATTATTTTTCACATTTTCAATGTTCGGATTTGGCCTGGTCAGCTGTAATGCCAGTTCGTTTTTTATTATCGGGATGCTGCTCTCATATTTATTTTTAATAACATCCGAATGCCTGTTTCGTTCTTCTTCTTCCTGTATCTGGCTTACTGCTTTTTTAATGGATGACAGAAGTTCGTCATATATTATGGGCTTTTCGATGTAGCTGACCGCATTCAGGTATATGGCGGACTTTAAGTATTCCTTGTCTGAATATCCGCTTAAAAATATTATACGGCATTTTGGATTAAGCTCGCGAAGTTTGTAGGCAAGTGTGATTCCATCCATCCTGGGCATTCTGACGTCGGTGATAATTATATCAGGATTGAGCATTGATGCAATTTCAAGGGCCTCAATGCCGTCATCGGCACCCCTGACCTCACCTATGCCGAGTTCTTTCCAGGGATAGTCTTCAAGAATACCTTCCTTTGTGTAGGATTCATCATCGACTACCAGAAGGTTTATCACGGTTTCACCTGCCTTGTAATGATTAAATTCCCAATAGTGCCAAATATTATTGTACTTTAGAAAAAAAGAGAGATCAAGCTGGCTGGATTCTGCAAAAGCATAACAATAAAAAACTACCCATAAACATGAATTTTCTCCCCATATGCTTATGCTATCATTACAACAGATAATATCTCCGGAAATAATAAGCCGGATAAACATTTTGTGACGCATTAAGCGTCAGTGCCGGGAGGACATAATGTCATCATTCATAAGACATCTGAAAAGAAAAAAAGTGCTGTTGCTTATGCTGATGCCCGCGTTTATACATGTGTTAATCTTCAGTTATTTGCCAATGGCGGGCTCTATACTCGCATTCAAGCAATTTCGGTATAATCTGGGGATTTTTAAAAGCCCGTGGGTAGGCTTTGATAATTTCAGGTTTTTCTTCATATCCGGTGACGCGTTACATGTTACCGTGAATACGTTGTTATACAATTTGGCGTTTATTACGGTAAACAATTTCCTTGAAATCTCATTTGCGATCATCTTAAGCGAAATGAGCGGAAGGATTTTTAAAAAGATAACCCAGTCTGTCATGTTTTTACCGTACTTCATATCCTGGGTTATTGCAGGCGTTATTGTATATAATTTCTTCAATTATGAATTCGGGGTTTTCAACGGCATTATGAAAACCCTGGGTTTACCGCCTGTGGACGTATACAACAGCGCCAACTGGTGGAGGGTGCTGCTGGTATTCTTTTCGGCATGGAAAAATGTTGGTTATGGCACAATTGTTTATTTGTCGGCAATCATGGGAATTGATCATGAAATGTTTGACGCTGCAGAAATAGACGGAGCAAACCTGTATCAAAGAATACGGCATATAATGTTACCCTGTATGGTACCGACGATGATGATCCTATTGCTGCTTTCGGTAAGCAATATCTTCAGAGGCGATTTCGGGCTGTTTTATCAGCTGGTAGGCACAAACCCGCTGGTATATGATGCAACTGATATAATCGATACATATGTATTCAGAAGCCTTATGACATCCAGTGATATTGGTATGGCTGCCGCTGCAGGATTGTACCAGTCGGTTATGTGTTTTGTCACGATTCTTATTGTCAATAAAATAGTTAAAAGAATTCAAAGCGACTATGCTCTGTTTTAACACAAAACAACGGACGGGGATGCGATAAAAGTGAGGAAAAGAAGAAAAACCACAGATGTTATATCTTTCAATATAATTGGCTATATAATGCTGAGTATATTCTCGTTTGTCTGCATACTTCCTTTTTGGATGATCATAGTGGGCTCAATTACAAGCGAAAGCTACATAACGGCTCACGGATACAGCATTATGCCCGTTGAGTTTTCAACCGAAAGCTTTAAGTATATCATGAATGATGCAACCGGAATATTAAGGGCATATGGGGTTACAACCCTGGTTACGGTTACAGGAACATTTTTCGGAGTATTTATAAACGCAATGGCTGCTTATGTGCTGCAGCGGAAAGATTTCAGGTTCAGGAATTTCTTTTCTTTTTATTTCTTTTTCACCACGTTGTTTTCAGGGGGATTGGTCCCGTGGTATATCCTGTGCGTTAAATACCTTCATTTTAAGGACAGGATTTACGCGTTGATATTACCGGGGCTTGTTTCGGTATGGAATATGCTGATTATCAAAGGCTTTTTGGGCGGTATTCCCGACGCTGTGTCTGAGTCGGCGCATATTGACGGCGCCAATGATTTCAGAATTTTTATACAGATTATACTCCCGCTGGCCAAGCCTGTTATTGCAACTATATCGCTGTTTACAGCACTTAACTACTGGAATGATTGGTACAACAGCATGCTGTTCATAAACAATGAGAAACTGTTTATGCTTCAGTTCTATCTTTATAAGCTGATCGGCAGCGCACAGGGCCTGCAGATAGCTGCAGACAAAGCGGGTGTTGTTATAGAAAGGCCTCCCATCCAGTCAACAAAAATGGCAATGACCCTTATTGTCATTGGCCCGATTATATTCCTCTATCCTTTTGTTCAAAAGTATTTTGTTAAAGGTATTACCATAGGAGCTATAAAAGGTTGACTATTTTTAGGCTTAAAGCCTTGAAAATATAAATGCTGCAAACTGCAGGTAAATCAAAGGGGGAAAGAGCAATGCGAAAGTCTTTCAAATCGGTTTCATCGGTACTTGTGTTATTGATTCTTCTTATGACATTGATTACCGGATGCGGACAGAATAATACTCCATCTGCGGGCAACCAGCCATCGGCCCCGGGTTCTTCAGGGCAGACCCCGTCAGAAACGTCAAAAGATCCGGATGCCATTGACATTTCAAAACCGGTTAAGCTTACCATGCTTTTCGTAGGCGACAAGGTTGCCGATCAGGATCTGGTATACGAAGAGGTCAACAAACTGGCGAAGGAAGATTTAAACTGTACGGTCGCTGTTAAAAACCTCTCGTGGGCAGACTACCAGCAGCAATATCCGCTTGTTCTGGCATCGGGTGAGCAACTGGATCTGGTTTATGCGGCAGAATGGCTCAACTATTTCGACCATGCCAGAAAAGGGGCATTTCATGAAATTACCATGGAAGATATAGAAAAGTATATGCCCATAACATACAAGGAACAGGATAAAGCATCCTTTGAACAGGCCATGGTGGATGGGAAACTTTATATGATTCCAAACTACCAGTTTGAATACAATGTTTACAGGCTGGTCGGTATAAGGACCGATTTGGCGAAAAAATATGGCATTACCGAAGTTAAAACCATTGAAGACCTGGAAAAATATTGCGAAGCCATTGCCCAAAATGAAAAAGAAATGTTTGCGATAGCCCATGAAGGCAGTGGAGGAAACGACAACTTTGCGGTATTCTTCAGGCAGCCCAATCAAATTTATATGGTGGGCGGCGGTTATACCATCTTTGGCATTAAGTATGTTAACGGAGAGTTCGATTACGAAAACCTGTTTAACGTATATAATACTCCGGAATTTGTAGAGTATGCAAAAATGATGAGAAGATGGGCGGAGAAGGGCTTTTGGTCTAAAAATGCCGCTTCAGGCCAGGGAAAAATCAATGACTTGTTTATTGCGGGAAAGAGTGCCGTGGATGTGTGGCATGTCGGTGGCGTTGCCCAGGACATAGAAAAGGCTTTAATAGACCATCCGGACTGGGAAATGGATATTATAGATTTGACACCCGAAGCATTCAAAACGGTGAACAAGTTTACCAACAATGGTGTGGCGGTATCAATCAACACTGTTGATTTCGGCCGTTCGCTGATGCTGCTTGAAAAATTCAAGAATGACCAGAGATATTTTGACCTGACCTGTGTAGGTATAGAAGGGAAGCACTACATAGATTTGGGTCCGAACAAGTTCAGGCCGGGTCCTGATGCTAACAACTTCCCGATATACGGCACTTCAATGTGGGGCTGGATAAGCGAAAAATTCCGCCGTGTTTCCGAAACAGAACCAAAGCAATTGAGGGAACTTATCAATAAATGGATACCAAATGTTGTATATCCTCTTACCGATAATTTCATATTTGATGATAGCAATGTTAAGAGCGAATATGCTGCGGTTTCGAATGTTATAAAGACTTATAATACAATATTTGACCTGGGCATGGTTGATGACGTTGAAGGAGCCTTGGCTGAAATGCGGGATAAGCTTAATAAAGCAGGTTTTGAAAAAGTGGAAGCTGAGTTCAGGAAGCAATACAATGAGTTTATAAAAGCCAATGCGAATTAAGAAAAAAGAAGTCAGCATGGGTTTTGGGCAAAACCCATGCTGACGAATCTGTTCCTGGCGGATAAGATGCCTTACAAAGCTGCCGAATAACCTTTCGAAAGATTTATAAAATAAGAGACAAGATTAAATCCCCTGACAGGTATAGGGAAAATATACCACAGGGGTTTAATTTTTCCCGGGATTGAAAAAGAGGCGGCGGACAGGCAAAGCCAGCCCATTCTCATGTGAGCAAAACTGCTTGTTTCTTAATATTATGATAGAGAGATGGTTATAAATGTAACCTGAAACAGCATTAAAAACGGTGAAGAATCATGAAAATTCTGAAAAAAGATTTCAAATGGGCAGGGCCGTTAACCCCGCTGGATATTTCAAAGGTGACTGCGGTTTCTGTTCACCACATGGAGCATGTAAGCGCCGGAATGGATGAAATTCATCAATGGCACCTGGACAGGGGATGGAAAGGATTTGCTTATAATTACTGGGTGGATTATCACGGAAACGTTTGGGAATGCCGGGGGCTGAACAAGGGCGCAGGATTGTATGACCCGCTTAACGAGTCGGTTATTTCGATTGGTTTTCAAGGCGATTATGACATTACCAAGACCATGCCGGAGAAGCAATTTTATGCCGGTTGTGAGCTTATCAGGCACCTCAGAACCATAATTCCGTCCATCAATGAGGTGGCCGGCCACCAAAAGTGGCAGTCAACTTCATGTCCGGGCAAATATTTCCCAATAAAGGAGATGATTGAATTGGCTGAAAAGATAACAAATATCAAGGATTATGATGAAATTTCCGAATGGGCAAAAGAATCGGTATTGAATGTTGTTCAGGCAGGGATAATGATCGGTGATGATGAAGGCAGGTTCAGACCAACCACCCCCATGACCCGTCAGGAGGTTGCCGTTGTTGCTGACAGGCTGATAAAAATGCTGAAACAATAATGTTGCCCCGCTTTAACGGGGTTTTTTTGCGATGCCGCATATAACGTTTCTGCATACGGTTTTTTATTTTATATAAAAGTTTAATTAAATTATTTAAAAACTTAAGTAACCGTTAATTTGGTTTTTTATAACCTTCTATTTTTTTTTTCAATTACCGGTACAAGAATGAAGGCCTGAAGCCGCAGGGCAAGAATTTTGAAATACTAATGGCTAACAAAAGTCGGTACTCCTGGCATTTCACATCCGGAATTTTCTATTTCAGCCTATTGTAAAAATTAATTAAAATAGTGTATTAAACATTTATTAAATTTATTGACTTATTTTATATATTTGCTAATATTAGATTATGAAAATTCGATTATTACCCTGATTTTTAGAAGGATGATTCATGTTCATTGACTATTTGACTTAATGGGGCGTTGTATTAGGTTTATGCCGGATTTAGTCATGGAGCGTCAGAAAAAAACGCGCAGATCAGGCTGATTTGCCATAAAGCTTAAACCCATGCAAGTGCAAAAATATGCCCCTTACTTATCCGGAAAAACAGATGCGCAAATCTTGCTCTGCTTACGAAATTTAAAAAGTAAAATCGGTTTTCTGTTCGTAAGCTGATCGGACGAAGCAGGAAAGGAGCGTTTGAAATGCTTGAAGTTAGTACCAGGGAATCCTGTGCCATCTCAGAAATTGAAAGGAAATCAGACGGTCTGTACTTAAAAAGTGAATACGGGTTATTAAGGCTGTCTCCCGTGAGCGATTCAATCATCCGTATATCTTTTACACGCAGGGATGCTTTCGAAGAGAACTATGGAATTGGCATCCTGCCTCATGCAAATCATGCAAAGTGGGATTACAGCGAACATGAAGGTTCGGTATACCTTGAGACTGCCTGCCTGAAGCTTGATGTAAACAGAAAATCAGGCTCAATAAAGTATTACGGCAAAGACGGAAAACTGCTGCTGGCCGAGAGGGAGCAGGAAAGCAGGACTCTGGAGGAATTTGATTCGTACAAGACGATTATTGATGAAAATACTGTAATTGAAGAAATTGAAACACCGGATGGATTGAAAAGAAAAATAAAGGAAGCAACAAGGGTTTTTGACAGGAAACTGTACCGAACCAGGCTTTATCTTGAATGGCAGGACGATGAGAAGCTTTATGGCCTTGGCCAGGCACAGGAAGGAGTTCTGAACCTGCGTGGAACAACCCAGTACTTGCATCAGGCAAATATGAAGATTGCCATTCCTATGCTGGTTTCAACGAAAGGATACGGAATCCTTATGGCTACCGGCAGTCCGGTGATATTCAGCGATACGCATTATGGTTCCTATCTGTATGCAGAAGCCTCTGTACAGATGGATTTTTATTTCATAGCAGGAGAAAATTTTGATGAAATTATAAAAGGATACAGGTTTTTAACGGGTAAAGCCGTTATGCTCCCTTTATGGGCATTCGGATTTATCCAGTCCCAGGAACGTTATAAGACACAGCAGGAAATTCTGGATATAGTAAAAAAACACAAGGAAAGAAATATCGGGCTTGACTGTATAGTACTTGACTGGTGCTCCTGGAAGGGCAACCTTTGGGGCCAGAAAACCATGGATCCTGAAAGGTTCCCGTCACCTGAAAAGATGATGGACGAACTGCACAGGCAAAATGTACATTTTATGATATCATTATGGCCCAATATGAACGAGGCCAGCGATAATTACAATGAATTCTTTGAAAGAGGCCTTCTTTTGCCGGCCAGCAATATTTATGATGCCTACAGGCAAGAGGCCCGTGAGCTGTACTGGAATCAGGCTAAGGAAGGGCTTTTTGACAAGGGTATCGACGCCTGGTGGTGTGATTCCAGCGAGCCTTTTACTCCTGAATGGAGCCATAAGGGTGAGCCCGAAGCAAGTTCAATGTATCATGAGTTTGTCACGGAAGCTTCTAAATATATTCCTGTCGAAAAGTGCAATACATATAGTTTATTTCATGCAAATACGATGTATGAAGGCCAGCGCAGGACAGACCCGTCTAAGCGCGTTGTTAACCTTACCCGCAGCACTTATACAGGCGGCCAGCGGTACGGTGTAATCGCATGGTCTGGGGATATCAGTGCAACCTGGAAAGTGTTCAGAAGGCAGATTGCTGCTGGTCTCAACTACTGTGTGACAGGACTTCCGTATTGGACGCTGGATATAGGCGCATTTTTCGTAAAACGCGGGAAACAGTGGTTCTGGAATGGCGATTATGAAAAAGGCACTTGTGATCTCGGATATCGGGAACTGTTTACAAGATGGTTCCAGATGGGCGCTTTTCTTCCTGTATTCAGAAGCCACGGAACTGACGTCCGGAGAGAAATATGGAACTTCGGAGAACCGGGCGAAATGTTTTATGATGCGCTGATAGCGATGAATCAGTTGCGATACAGGCTATTGCCGTATATATATTCCTGTGCGGGCGCAGTATGGCACGACGATGCAACCATTATGAGAATGCTGGCTTTTGATTTTGCATCCGATGAGGCTGCTTGTGAAATTGACGATGAATACCTGTTTGGTGACTCGATACTGGTATGCCCTGTGACCGAACCGATGTACTATGTTAAAGATTCCAGGCCTGTCAATAACGAAAAGAAAAGACGTGTATACCTGCCAAAAGGTGCGAATTGGTATGATTTTTGGACTGATAAGTTTTACAGCGGAGGTCAGTGGATTGACGCAGATGCGCCAATTGACCGTATTCCCCTGTTTGTAAGGGAAGGAAGCATTATCCCGATGACCGAAGCGTTGACCAGTACAGCCCAGCTTAAATACGCGCCTGTAAAGCTTCATATATATGCCGAAGATACCGCCCATGGAAGAATATATGAAGATGCGGGCGACGGTTATTCCTATGAACAGGGTGAATATGCATATACAGCACTGTCATGGGAAAAGGGTGCTTCAAAGGTACAAGCCCGCGTGGTGGACGGAAAGATGAAACCCTCACGCGATTACACCGAATGCGAAATTGTTCTGCATTCACGCTGAGGCTCTGTGATTAAAGCACCGGCTACTTTAATATTGTAGGGTAAAAATATAAAGAAAGGAATCTGGAATATGATAAACAAAGCAAATTGGCCGCAGACACAGCAAAAGTTCATTAACTGGTGGAATCGTAAAAACGAGGGAAGACCTCTGATGATTGTAATGGCTAAAAAAGATGAGCAGATCCCGCTTCCTGAGGAGTATAAATGGACAACCCCGGAAGAAAAATGGACCAATGCCGAAAAGATTGTCGGCCGCTTCCGGAACTGGTGCCAGAATATAGAATTCCTCGGCGAATCCTTTCCAAACCTGAGCGTTGATTTTGGACCGGGCTCCATTGCTGCATATCTGGGATGTGAAATTACCTGGCAGGAGCGGACAGTATGGTTTAATGAATTTGTTGAAGATTGGGCGGATGTGCCTCCTTTCGGATTTAATCCTGAAAACAAATATTTTAAAAGGCACATTGAGGTAGTAAGGAAATGTACCGAACTTGCCCGTGGTGATTTTCTGACAACCGTTCCCGATTTAATGGAGAATATTGATGTTCTGGTATCGATGAGAGGCGCCCAGAATATGATTTTTGACATGATAGATGAACCTGAGGCTGTCGAAGAAAGAATCAGGCAGGTAAGCGATGTTTATTTCAAGTATTATGACAGCTTTTACAATATTGTTAAAATGCCCGATAATTCATCGGCTTATACTGTTTTTTCAATATGGGGGCCGGGCAAAACCGCCAAACTGCAGTGCGATTTCTCTGCTTTAATGTCACCGCAGCAATTCCGTGATTTTATCCAGGGATCGTTACGTGAGCAGGCAAGAAAGCTGGATCATGTCCTTTATCACCTGGACGGGCCGGATGCGATCAAGCATGTGGACGCTATTATGGAGATTGAAGAGATCGATGCACTCCAGTGGACAAGTGGTGATCATGGCCCTGACGGCACACTTGAGGATTGGTATGAAATTTACGATAAAGCAAGGGCTGCCGGTAAGTCGCTCTGGATCAAGGTTTATTCCGGAACGGTGGATGACTGGATTGCAAACTGTGAGCGGTTGGTAAAACGGTACGGATCAGAATGCCTGTATTTTTACTTTAATCCAATGCCCATGGCCGATGCTAAGAAACTTTTGGAGTATGCTGAAAAAAACTGGTGTGGCATAAAGGGAGATTTCAGACCGTGACCAAAAAGCAGCAATTCTTTTATCACAGTCAGGTGAAAACAATAAAAAAAGAATCCTGTCCGGGCTTGAGCGTTTGCAGAAAACACTGGTTCGCAACGGGTATGACGTCTGTCACGAAAAACTTCCTGAAAATTATGATGCCGTCGTAACGCTGAAAGAAGCATCATTTACTTTAAATGAAGGAACAGGTGAGACCTTCAGAATTGAAAAAGGCGAAAAGCTGTTTTCGGATTGCAGTTTCAGAATACAAAGCATTGCCCCTGAAATTCAGGGCCTTACCGGAATCAGGATGAAGCTTGGCGAAGCAATCAGCAAAGGTGTGCATATTAATTTCACGCTGGATGAAGACAGCTACATCCTGGTCGGGTATTTCAATTCAAGGGGTGTAGAATGGCTGCAGGTTCCCGACCTTGAAACAAATACACACGCGGATGACAGGGGCGGACTTTCGGTTGCATTCAGAAGTGCATTGAAGGCAGAAGGGTGCCCGCCTGTTAATGTACATGCGTTCCGTTATGAAAAGGGTACGCATGAGATATATATGGGTACAGGAGGCTACGTGATTGTCGGAGTCGTTCCCGTTTCTGAAAAGCTCAATACCAGGGATGCCTGGCTTGATGGGGAAGGATTGGAGACGTTGGACTGGCTGTACGAAGACTGACTGGAAAATCTATTAATATAGAAAGACAGGAACTGAAAATTAATGTATCCTGCGGAATGGAGGAGTTATGGAGAAAAAGAAACCAAGGGAAATGACCGGTGCAGAACTAAAATCAATGTTAAAAAGCAGTATAAATTTTAAAAGCCTGGGAGGTGTCCGCTGCCCCGAACTGAATGTCGCCCCCGAAGATTTGAAATGGTGGCGCGATGCGAAAATAGGAATGTTTGTACACTGGGGCCTTTATTCCATCCTTGGGCGCGGGGAATGGGTCAGGTTCAATGAAAAGATACCGAAAGAAGAGTATGAAGCATTGGCATTGGAGTTTAATCCGAAAGATTTTAAAATGACTGAGTGGACCGATCTGGCAAAATCTTTTGGAGCCAAGTACATGGTGATGGTAACGAAGCATCATGACGGGTTTGCTTTGTGGGACAGCCCCGGCAGTTATGAAGGCTTTACCAGCTATAACACCGCATCAAAGAGGGATTTTGTAGCCGAGTTTGTTAATGCCTGCCGTGAAGCCGGACTGCGCGTTGGACTGTATTATTCACCAATGGATTGGCGTTTCCCGGGGTATTTTGATCCTGAAGGTCTGCCCGAAAATGCGGCTCTGATGAAGAAGCAGTGCTATGCCCAGGTGGAGGAATTGTGCAGCAAATATGGCAAGATTGATATCCTCTGGTATGATGGCGGCTGGCTTGCTCATAAAGGGAGCGATGCCTCGGCGGCATGGTTCTGGGAGCCTGAAAAGCTGAATAAAATGGCAAAAAGCTACAATCCGAAAATGTTATGCAATCCGAGATCAGGGTGGGAAGGCGATTTTTACTGCGATGAAGGAAGCCATGAAATTGTAGGCAAAATAATTCCTGTACCATGGGAGAAAAACATGTGCATATGCAGTGGAACCTCATGGGGATGGATGCCCGATGATCCTGTTTCTGACTTTGACTGGCTTATCCGCATGATGGTAAATGTTGTTTGCCGTGACGGCAACTGGCTGGTTAACATCGGGCCTGACAGAAACGGAAAGGTTGCACCTGAGATTATAACCCGCATCAAAGAGATTGGCGACTGGCTCAAGACTTATGGCGAAAGTATATATAACACCAGGGGAGGCCCTGTTGAGCCTGTTGATCATGTATATGGAACAACCAGTTCGGGAGATACCATTTATCTGCACATTATTGACAGGGAGAAATTCCCGGGGCAGAAACTGCCGGTTAAACCATACGAAGTTAAGGCAGTGACAACCTTTGACGGTGTACCATGTGAATTCTGTGTAACCGATGGGTTTTTGAGCATCCTATTGCCTGAGAATCTGCCAACAGATGAAAAATCTCTTGCAGATACCGTTTTAAAAATAAAGGTTGACAGGCAGATAGAGCATAAGGAAGCGGAACGGATTTATTTCACCGGCAAAGGATAATATGTCATGTTTTAAAATAACGTGTATACCGAAAAATATGCTGATAAAAATTTAGTAAAATCAAATTTGGCAAGATATAGGTGCGTGCGGGTTAAAATAATTTAAAATTGTTAAAAAATATAAATAAATACTATTTAATTAAGGGATTTTGTCAAAATAAGGGTTGTTCTAAAATAGTTGATCAAATTTAATTTTAACAGCTAAATTACTTTGGAAAGAGCCCATAACCTTATTGCATGACAGGTTGTGGGCTTTTAATTGTACCGAATGCGTATAAACACTGGCTTTCAATGATTAGTAATGATATGGCAGGAACTATAATTGCCTTATGGCAATTGGATAAATATAAATCATGATACTCTGTAAATTAAGTGTACTTAAATACTGGTTTAGTAAATTACGACTATTATTTTATTGAAATTTATTAAAAGATCAATATTAAATTAAGTGTTTTTAGTTGACTTTTATCAAAAAATACAGTATTCTAATAGTAGTCACTACTTAAATAGTTAAATAAAAATAAAGTTTTTCAATACTAAAAATTGCCAATCTGTTTAAGTATTAAGGGGGTCTTCCAGTGGCAGCAAAGTCACAACTCACCGCTTCGACCAGATACCTTGGAGGTAAGAAAAGTCTGACAGCACGTATATATGAGTACCGTTATATATATTTGTTGGGACTGCCTGGAATGCTGATTCTAATCATCTTTCGCTATCTTCCCATGTGGGGATTGCTGATGGCGTTTCAAAATTACAATCCTCATCTTGGAATATTGAACAGCCCATGGGTTGGATTCAAACATTTTGAAAGATTGTTCGCAGATCCGAAATTTTACAGCATGTTAAGGAATACATTGGTCATAAGCGGATTAAGTCTGTTAACATTTCCGGCTCCAATTATATTGGCGCTGCTGTTAAATGAAGTAATAAGCACGAAGTACAAAAAATTTGTTCAAACAGTGGTATATTTACCCCACTTCCTTTCCTGGGCTATCGTAGTCAGCCTGACATTCTTCCTTCTGTCATCCGAACAGGGTATCGTTAATAAAATAGCGGTGTCTATGGGAAAAGAGCCATATGCATACCTTTTCAGTGAGAAAGCAATCTATCCCATCATAATTATTCAGGAAGTATGGAAAGGTGCAGGATGGAGTTCTATTGTATATCTGGCAGCAATAAGCGGAATTGATAAAGGATTGTATGAGGCCGCAACAATTGACGGTGCAAACAAATTTCAGCAAATATTCAGGATTACAATACCGTGCATCATGCCAACCGTTGTTGTTATGCTTATTTTGAAAATGGGAAGCATCGTGTCGGTTGATTTCGAACAGGTATGGCTGATGAATAACGCAATGGTTAAATCAAAGCTTGAGGTATTTGAAATATACATTTACAACAACAGTATAGCTTCGGGTTCAACCCAGTATTCATATACTACCGCCATTGGTATGTTCAAATCGGTTGTAAGCACTGCTCTCGTAGTATTCACCAACTGGTTGTCTTCACGAAAAGGTTTTGAAGGTGTATTGTAGAAGCTTTTAGGAAAGGGGCATTAAGATGTTGGCTGTAGCTTCCGGAAAAGAAAAGAAAAAAATGGGTATGCATGCGAAAACCGTATTGGGACAGACTATATTAGGGATCGTACTGTTTCTGATTGCGGCAACCATAATTCTTCCTTTCGTTTATGTGTTGGTAGTTTCCTTCACTGACCCTTCTGCATATGTCAGCGGAACATTCTACATTTGGCCTAAGAAGTGGAGTGTAAAAGCTTACAGGCTGATCCTGTCAGGAAGCGGATTTTTAAATGCATTAAAGTCTACTCTTTATATCACTCTTGTCGGAACACCATTGAATGTTCTTTTTAATGCAGGTTTAGCCTATATGTTGTCAAAACCTGTCCCCGGAAAAGGGTTCATCAACAAGGCAGTAATGTTCACAATGCTGTTTGGTGCGGGTATGGTACCGAATTATATGAACATTGCCAACCTGGGTCTGATAAACAGCTGGTGGGCCTGTATCCTGCCGGCAACATGTGGCGCCTGGACGGTAATGGTTATGAAGTCATTCTTTGAAAGTCTTCCTAAAGAACTTGAAGAAGCTGCTACAATTGACGGCTGCGGCCAGCTCCGCATATTCAGCGTCATTGTTCTGCCGTTATCCAAAGCAATGCTGGCAACTTTCACATTATTTGCATTTGTTTCATACTGGAATACTTATTTCAGCGCCATTATGTATCTGACTTCTTCAGTAAAAGCACCATTACAGGTTTATGTACAGAAAATTGTACTTTCCTCCACAATTTCAGATGTGGTTGATTTGGCAAATGAATTGTCAACCGAAGTACCTCAGGAAATAATGCGTATGGCAGCTGTGACAGTTGTTGTATTTCCGGTTCTGTGCGTATATCCGTTCCTGCAGAAATATTTCGCCTCAGGCGTAATGGTTGGAGCTGTTAAAGGATAAAAACCGCAAAAGGAAAAACCGGTATCAGTTTACTATGAATTATCACTCTGTTTAGCAGAGGATAAGATACAATATCCTAATACCTTATAGGAGGGGCTATTTTATGAACAGGAAAACAGTTAAGAAAGTGCTGACATTTGTTTTGGCAGCAGTAATGTCATTTACATTATTGTCAGCCTGCACCTCAGGCAAGACTAATAATGGGGGAAGCAGTAATCAAACTACAACTCAACCTACACCAACACAGGCGGCAGTAAGTGATGGTCCTGTATTGGATTTGGAAGCTGCAAAAGCTGAAAGAATGAAAATTTCGGTAATTGGTATTGACTGGGGATATGGCCCTGTTTCAGGCAGCTCAATGGAAAAATACTGGGAAGATTTGTTGAATGTAGACCTGGAAATTGAATGGGTCAACTATGAGGATTATCCCAACAAGGTAAATACCTTGATGGCTACAAATAATCTGCCCGATGTAGTGCAGATTATGAAAACAAACAGCAGCTTCTATTATCCTGCATTTACCCAGGCTATAGATGCAGGTAACTTCGTTGATATGACCAAGTATATCTTTGGCAAGGGTGGTCTTAAGGAAATCAACTCTGTTATGAGTAAATGGGACGATTCAATGTGGCAACAGGCTACTTACAAGGGTGGCATTTACATTCTACCGAGAAGCAAGGCTGAAATTGCACAGCAATCCGGTATCAATGTTCGTAGAGACCTTATGAAAAAGTACGGCTATGAAAAAGAACCCACCACAATGGACGAGCTTGCTGACTGGCTGATTGGTCTTTCAAACGCAGCGACTCAAGGCGAAGGCCAGAAAATCTATGCGCTGGATTGGTACGGCGACTTCATGAGCGACCGCGTAAAAGCCTTTGCAGTTGCATTTACAGGCCAGATGGACTGGGGTATTGATGAAAACGGCGAATTCCAATACATTCAGTTCAATCCTAAGTACATCGATTTCCTGAACTGGATGAAGAAACTGTATGATGCAGGCGTACTGGATAAGGAATTTGCCCTTGGTAACGCTGATACCAGCAAGTGGAAGGGCGGAAGATCAGTTGCATTCCTGACAGCATGGTACAACTGGAACCAGTCAGCCGACAGAGTATCCAACAAGATTTTTGATTCAAGTACACCGGATACTTATGAGGCTTGGTGCCTGCTTCCTGTGAAAGGTCCTGAAGGGTATGCAATTTCTGCAAACTCATACGATATTGATTCCTGTATAGCTATTAACTCTAAATGTGATGAAAAGAAAATCCAGAAGATTATGCAGGTATTCAACGGTACAGAAAAAGATTATCCAGGTTATGATCTCATCATGACCGACGGTGTTGAAGGCATGCACTATGATCTGCTTGCAGACGGTACCCGTGATACTTCCAAGTATGGCACTGCAAGACAGGAAGGCTATGTTGGCGCATGGAATCAGATATTCCTGAAGGTTGACGCAGACCAGATTACAGCCAAGTTTAAGAGACCTGGCGCAAAGGGTGCATCAGAAGAATCTGTTAAACGTGCAGAAGACATAAGGGCAGCTATTGTTAAAGCTTTGGACGAAACCGGCCTTGCCCACGCAAATGTGAACCTGCATTCCGAAACTTACAACGCCAACTGGTCGACGCTGATTGATGACGTTGATGCAAACTGCGCGAAGTATGTAATGGGCCTGATATCAGCTGATGAATTCAACAAGTTTATCAACGGTCTTGTTTCATCTGACACATACAAGGCAATCCAGGCTGAATTCAAGGCTGCTTATGAAGCTAACAACAAGTAATGATTCGGATATTTGAAGCCTGATAGATAGAAAATACGAGCTAATAAGAATAAGGGAGCGATATTTGGATTGAAACAATTATCGTTCCCTTTTTTAAAGGATGAGGTTTTATTATGGCAAACCAGGATTTCTTTATGGAAATAGCTATGACAAAGCATCCGCTGTCCGACCAGGTAAAAGAGGTGGAACCTGTGGAAAGGCCGGACATAAAGTTTAAAAAAGTGGATGCGCCTTATTTTGATTACCTGTATCCGCAGAAATTGACCTATGAAGAGCGATTAAAGGACTTCCGGGAAGAGCTTGGCAGACAGAAAGAGTATTACAGGCCTTTTATGAGGGATTTGACCTGTTTTAAGGATAATACAAAGAAGGTAATGGAACTTAAGGATTTTGAGTTCCGGTATGTTGATCAGGATGAATGCTTCAGCGACCGGAACAGAAGCGATGCAGAATGGGAGAAGGTTAAAATTCCCGACTACAGGGGACCTGCTGATGATAAGGGAAGATGGACGGCCTATTACCGCTGCATGTTCAAAACCGAAAGGCCTGACGGGCAACACCGGGTTATTTTGCATTTCCAATCGGTTGATTACAAAGCGAATATTTATGTTAATGGAAATTATGCCGGCAGCCATGAAGGCTTTTTTGCGCCATTTGATATAGATATTACCAAATATCTTCGTGATGAGAACGAACTGGTAATAGAGTGCCATAATGACTATACCATCCTGGGAACCGGACCCATACTTGACGGGGACAAAATATACGCTGCCACCGGACCGGGATGGGATGATCCGTATACTGGATGGCACCATTGCCCCGCCGGAGCAGGTATAATAGGAAAAGTTACCGTTGAAACCAGGCCGGTATATTATATAGATGATATTTTTGTAAGGCCGGATATTGATAAAGACATCGCTGAGATCCGTATCGGCATTATGAATTATTTGCCTGCATATGCGCTGGATTATACCCTTTCAATAAACCTTATACCGAAGAATTATGAGGGAGAACCCATTGGCAATGCCGAAGAGAAGGTATACAGCATCGGCGTTGGCAAGAATGAATACCGGTACTGGATACGGGTGAAAAATTACAGGTTATGGGAGCCGGATGAACCATACCTTTATGCGGCTATAGTGCAGCTTAAAAAGGATGGCAGGGTGGTTTCGGAAGCCATCGGAACCTTTGGAATGAAGAAATTTGTATGTGATGAAAGCTCTTCGCCGAAGGGAAAATTTTATTTCAACAACAGGCCGTTTGTTCTGCGAGGGGCTAATGAAATGGGGCATTTGCAGCAATGTGTCATGAACGGTGATTTTGAACAGCTCGTGGATGACATATTAATTGCAAAAATATGCAATATAAATTACTACAGGATTACCCAAAGGCCTGTTCAGGAAGAAATCTATGACTATATGGATATGCTGGGGATGATGCACCAATGTGATCTTCCTCTTTTCGGCTTCCTGAGAAGGAACCAGTTCAGCGAAGCCATCAGGCAGACTGTGGAAATGGAGCACCTGGTGCGAAGGCATGTATCAACGATAATGACCACCTTTATAAATGAACCGATGTGTATCCGGAAAACCAATGATCCCGATGATAAATACTCAAAACGGTATAATTTCAAAGGGCACAGGCATCTTTTCAGAGATGAGCTGGAGGCATTTTTCGTAGCTGCGCGTAAGGCTGTTTATACCGAAAATCCAGACCGTGTAATCAAGAACGTGGAAGGAGATTATGATCCGCCCACTGCTGAAGGTATGCCTGATTTCCACACGTACACGATGTGGTACACGAATCATGGCCAGCCAATCGGAAAACTGATGAAAGGGTATCTGCCACCGGTTAAGGGTGGTTGGATGGTTGGCTGCGGTGAGTATGGAGCCGAGGGGCTTGACAATGAAAATATCATCCGTGAACGATACCCGAAAGAATGGCTTGCAACCGACAGCAACGGGAACTGGTATCCCGACAGGATTGTCCGCGCACAAACCCATTCTGTTCATGGGGACTGGTACCGTGAGCAGAACAATATTTCTGACTGGGTTAAGGCTTCACAGAATCATCAGGCCATTGCCACGAAACTGATGACAGACAGCTTCAGAAGACGCGGCGACATAATCAACCAGACGGCAATCCACCTTTTAATAGATGCATGGCCGTCGGGCTGGATGAAGACCCTCGTATGCTGTGACAGAGTTCCCAAGCCCGCGTATTTTGCATATATGGATGCGCTCGAGCCTGTCAGGGTGAACCTTTATACAGGCAGGGCATACGCATATGATGATGAAACCGTTCCTGTCGAGGCATGGCTTTTGAATGACAGCTCTGAAGATGTAGAAGGCTGCATTTTTATACAGGTTTATAGTGAAACAGGAAAGCCGGTTTTCTCATGTGAACTGGATTCTCAGGTTCCGGCTGCAAATGCACGCTTTTCCGGGACTGCCGAAATTTCATTCCGGCCCGTGGAAAAAGAGACCGATTTTACTGTTGAGGCAGTCCTTCTTGATAAAAACCGGAGAATGATAAATGGAGAATATATACGCATTAAGGTTTATCCCCGTGCATACCCAAAAAACTATACCGTGAAAGCTTTTGATGAAAAGGCGGAAAGATTGCTGAATGAGCTGGGAATAGAGCCTGAAGGTGAAGAAGCTCAATGCGGGGTTTTCGCCGATATCTCCAGCAAACAGGATCTTAAATCTTTCCTCGGAAAGGTCCGCGAAGGAATGAAGGGAATACTGGTCTTTCCAAATGCGAAAACAGACCTGCCTGAACTTAATGTTTCCACAAAGCCCTGTGGCGGGGTGTTTTATGCATCGGGCAAGGATTCGTATGAAGATTATCATTTTTATATGCTGTATAACGGGGATAAGGACTACATTGATTTTGCAGGCGAATATACGATTGAGACCGATCTTCCCGGAGAAGACCTCGTATATACCTACTCCAAGAGTGGTTTTGACGGTGCCGAAGGGGCAAAAAAGCACCTTCCGTTTGTAAAGAAGGTACGTTACGGCAACGGAGACTTATATTTAATCAGTCTGTGCCTTGAAGGAAGGCTTAAATTCAATCCGAACCTGGATAAATTCATGCTGGATTTGATCGGGAACTGATTGGCTGCAGGATGGTGGGAATATGGGATTAATTAATGATGAACTGGAAAAAAGAAATTTACCCGGGCTTCTTTTTTTTCGGGATGGTACTGAAGTTCAGGACGCAGCCGGGTGGAGAAAAAGGCGCGGGGAGATTAAAGAAATTCTCCAGGAGCAGTTTGCAGGTTATGCTCCCGGCTTTGAACTGGAGCTGGATGAAAGGCTGATATCTGAAGACCCGAACGGATATGGGGGGAAGGCACATATTTACCGTTATGACTTGCGCATCATGTCGCCGTTTAATTATACTTCTTTCGAATACCGGCTGGCCATTCCGAAACACGTAGAAAAACCGCCGGTTTTTGTGAACTTTTCGTTTACACCCTGGATTGCCGACGGGCTGGGTGAAGAAATAACAGATTCCGGGTATGCAATAGCCAATGTTTATTATGAAGATATCACCGCTGATAAAAATGATAACTACCAGACCGGAGCATCCAGATTCTGCAGAAGGAATCCTTATGACAGCTGGGGAAAGGTAGCAGTGTGGGCTTGGGGGGGAAGCCGCATTATGGACTGCCTTGTAAAGCGTGATGATATCGACACATCCAGAATTGCAGTGGCAGGGCATTCAAGACTTGGTAAGACTGCGTTATGGTGTGGTGCCTTGGATGAACGGTTTTCAATGGTAACAGCAAATGACTCCGGTGCCGGTGGAGCGGCGCTGTTTCGCGGAAAAACAGGGGAGCGTATCAAAAACCTTGCGAACCCGGGATCAAGGCTTTGGTTCTGCGGCAATTTTTATGAATATGTGGAAAGAGAAGATGAATTGCCTTTTGACCAGCATTTTTTGCTGGCCCTGGTGGCGCCGAGAAACCTTTATATATGCAGCGCTTCACAGGATGACTGGGCGGATCCGAAATCCGAGTTCCTCTCCTGTGCGGCGGCTTCACCGGTTTATGAGCTGTTGGGATATCGTGGGCTGATATGTCCGGACAAGTATCCTGAAGAAAACCAATATTTCCATGACGGAAAAATTGGATACCATTTGAGAAAGGGAACGCACCATATGGGGCGTTTTGACTGGCAGAAAATCATTGAATACCGTAACAGGCATAACGTGTAAACAGGGGAGAAAATTATGGATGGAATTTATCTGAACAAACCGGCCAGAAAATGGGATGAGGGGCTGCCCATAGGAAATGGCAGGATTGGCGCCATGGTAATGGGAAAGCCAAACGAGGAAACGATTTTTATTAACGAAGAAAGCCTTTGGTTCGGCCCTATGAGAAACAGGATAAATCCTGACTGCAAAGAACTTATTCCGGCGATTCGCAGGTTGCTTCTGGACGGAGAGGTGGAAAAGGCGGCATTTATAGCCAAAATGTCAATGACCGGGACACCGAAGTATAATAACCCTTTCCAGCCTGCCGGTGATTTGAGGCTGTGCTTCATGCACCATCAGGATAAACCTAATGACTATAAAAGAATTTTGGACCTGGACACTGCTGTGGCCACGGTTTCGTATAATATGAACGGCTACCATTATGAAAGGGAGCATCTGGTAAGCGTCAAATACAATATACTGGCTATCAGAATAACAAGTAACCACCCAGATGGAATTACAGTCAGTGCAAATATAAGCAGAAAGCCCTTTGAGGAATATACAGGGAAACTGAATCCGGTAACTGTAGGAAACTGGGGTGAAAATGGCGCCGGCGGAGTACATTACGTGACCGGTGCGACAATGCAGGCATACCGGGCAGGAAATGAAATACCTGTAAAAGTTATGGGGGATTTCGTCTATGCCGAGAATGCCGACGAAGTTGTTATATACGTCAGTACAGCTACCGATTACAACGATTTATGGGACAGGTATGCCGAAGAGCTGAAAAAGCAGATTGAGGCTTTGGATACTGGCGAAACTTCAGGGCAGCAGGATGATCGGATGTTGTACAGGCTGATTGGGAATTACGATGGAGAAGCTGCGTTAAGGAAGCTGACTTCTGTGATACTGGACAGACTCGATGCTGCCAGGAAGGCAGGCTTTGCAGAGATTTACAGGGAACATGCCGAGGAGTATCAAAGGCTTTACAAACGGTTTGATCTTAATATCAATAACTCGCAGAATCCGGGCATTGCCACCGATCAAATGCTGCAAAGCCTAAGGGACGGGGATACGAAACATGCCGGTTACTTAACCGTGTTACTGGTAAAGTACGCCCGGTATCTTCTGATTTCTTCTTCTTACAGGTGCGAACTTCCTGCGAACCTGCAGGGGATTTGGAACGGCTCCTATGAACCGCCATGGCAGAGCCAGTATACAATCAATATCAATACAGAGATGAATTACTGGTTTGCAGACAAATCAGGACTCGGGGAATGCAATGAACCACTGTTCGCATTGCTTGACAAGCTGGCACTGACAGGCAGCGTGGTTGCGAAAAAAATGTATGGAGCGGATGGATTCTGTGCGCATCATAATACAACATTGTGGGCAAACGCAGCGCCGGAGGGCATTTTTGATGCGTCGCCGTTCTGGCCGATGGGAGCTGCCTGGCTGTGCATACATATGTATGATCATTACCTCTACACAGAGGATTTAAAATTCCTTAGAGAGAGGGCCATGCCTGTCATTGAGAAGTCGGTAAGATTCTTTGAGGACTATTTGTACCGGGATGATGAGGGTTACCTTTTGACGGGTCCGTCGCTGTCCCCTGAAAATACATATTGCACAAAAACAGGGCAGAAAGGCGCTCTGTGCATGGCACCCACGATGGATTCGACAATATTGCGCCAGCTGTTTAACGCGTATCTTCATGGACTGGAGATTCTGGGCATTAACGATCCCGAAAGAAAAAACAAGGTCAGGCAGATGCTGGATGCACTGCCGCCGATACTCGTCAGCAAGGACGGCAGAATCATGGAGTGGTATAACGACGTTGAAGAGACAGAGCCCGGCCACAGGCATATTTCTCATTTATATGGATTGCATCCCGGCAATGAAATCAATCGTGAAAACAGGGAGTTATTTGAGGCTGCAGAAAAAACTCTGGAATACCGCCTAAGCCACGGGGGAGGTCATACCGGCTGGTCAAAGGCATGGGTTACATGCTTCTATGCAAGGCTTGGAAACGGGGGCAAGGTTTATCAGAATGTGGTGCAGATGATTCAGAAATGTATCCAGGATAACCTGCTGGATATTCACCCGCCATTTCAGATTGACGGGAATTTCGGATTGGCTGAAGCTGTTATGGAATCCCTGGTTCAGTCCCATGCTGGGTATGTTGATTTGTTGCCCGCTCTTCCCGATGAGTGGGATACCGGTTTTATAAAAGGTATACGGCTGCGTGGGGCAATGTCTGCTGATATATGTTGGGAAAACGGAACTTTAAAGGAATGCAGGATTTATTACGATAATATATCAAGCGGGGTACCGAAGGAAATTACAATCAGGTATCGAAACATCAGAAAGTCTTTTCTGATTTCGGCGGAGAAACCGCTGGTAATTCATCCGGACATGCTGGTATAGACAGAAAAGGGAATCGGGTTTGATAATATGTTCTCAAAAAAAGAAATGATAAAAATAATGGTACCACTGATACTGGAACAGATGCTGAACACCGCTGTGGGTATGGCGGACACTCTGATGGTTTCATCAATTGGGGAAAGTGCAATATCAGGAATTTCACTGGTAGATAATATCAATGCACTGCTTTTTACACTTTTCTCAGCGTTGTGTACAGGAGGCGCGATTGTAACGGCGCACTTTATTGGCGCGCATAATGAAGAAAAGGCAAGGAACTCAGCGGCAAATCTGGTATTTTCGTCGGTGAGCCTGGCTTTTTTGATGAGTGTTGTTGCTTTAGCAGGCAATAGGCTTTTGATACAGCTGTTTTATGGAAGCATTGAAGAAAGTGTAATGCAAAGCGCACGCACCTATTTCTTCTATTCAGCTTTTACATATGCCTTTACAGCACTGTATAATTCCTGCTCATCGCTGTTCAGGGTTATGGGAATAACCAGGGTATCTCTGGTGGCTTCAATAATGGCAAACATTATTAATGTCTGCGGAAATGCGCTGTTTCTGTATGGGTTTCATTGGGGGGTTGCCGGTATTGCGGTTGCAACGCTTATTGCAAAAGTATGCTCGGCAATGTTCATGATGATTGTTCTGACCAGAAGAAACAGGGTGGTTTACCTGGAAGTGAAGAAAATATTCAGGCCAAAATGGGATATGATAAAGCAAATTTTGAGCATTGGCGTTCCGAATGGAATAGAAAGCAGCATATTTCAGATCGGCAAGGTGCTGGTATCGGGTGTGACTGCAATGCTCGGCACCACATCAATTGCGGCGAATGCGGTAGCCAGTACAATTTCAGGTTTTGCAGTTATTCCTGGAAATGCAGTGGGGCTTACCATTACAACCGTAGTCGGGCAGATCGTTGGTTCAGGTGATAACAAGCTGGCAATTAAAAAGACACGGACGCTTTTGTTATGGAGCTACATTTGCGTAGGGATTACATGTACCCTGTTATTTATCCTGTGTCCGGAAGTTGTAGGGCTGTATCATCTGGAAGATGTTACAAAGCCCCTGGCAGTTAAAATTTTAAGATTTTACAGTATCATCTGCGTGCTGTTCTGGACGCCGAGCTTTGCACTGCCCAATGCGTTGCGCGCTGTAAAGGAAGTAAAGTATACAATGGTGGTATCGATTGCATCGATGTGGGTATGGAGAATTTTACTGGCTTACGCTTTTGCGATTTATATGAACTTCGGAGTTATAGGCATATGGATGGCAATGGGCGTGGACTGGGTCTGCAGAAGTATTTGCTTCTATATCCGTTTCTTCCATGGAAAGTGGCAGGATCGCCCTGTACTGCAACAGGAATAGGAAACGGGGCATCGTTATCAGGATATGTGCAGCATATTTTTTAAGATCTTTCGCCTGGTATTAGAATAGAAAATGAAGCATTTCAGAATAAAAACAGTATAAGCAAATTAATAGGAGGGATGGAATATGGAGAAAGATATGCGGAATAAGGAAATATATTATGGTATAGCCTATTATCCTGAGCAGAAGACAGAAGAAGATTTGTGGCATGATCTGAAGTTAATCATAGATTCGGGTGTCAATACGGTGCGCATGGCCGAGTTTGCCTGGAGCACGTTAGAGCCAAGAGAAGATGAGTATCATTTTGACTGGCTTGTCAACGTGGTAAATTATCTTGGGGAGCACGGCGTAAAGTCGGTTATTTGTACTCCAACCGCATGCCCTCCAATCTGGCTGGTTAAAAAGCACCCTGAGATCTTGTATATAGATAACCGCGGAGTAACCAGGCCTTTCGGAGGCAGGAGGATTTACTGCTATAACAACGAAATATACAGGCAATATTCCGAAAGAATTGCAGAGAAAATGGGAGAGGTCTTCGGGAAGAATCCTTTTGTGATTGGGTTCCAGATTGACAACGAACCTGCCCAGGAAGCCACCGGAAGATGTGCCTGCCCTGTTTGCAGGAAAAAGTTCAGGGAATACCTGAAGAAAAAGTATGGAACCATCCAGGAGTATAACAAACAGAGTTTGGGCACTTTCTGGTCCCAGGAGTATGACAGTTTTGATGATATTGATATACCTATCACAACCATTGAGGTGGGGGGAGAGGATGCATTAAAGCCGCAGAGAGAGAACCCTACGCTGCGTCTTGAATTTGAGCGCTTTGCCAGCGACAGCCAGATTGAATATCATACAATTCAGTACATGGCATTGAAAAAGCATACCTCTTATCCGATAACTACAAACACTACCGGACTTGCAACCAACAGCATTGATTATTATAAGGGCTGCAAGACACTGGATTGCTACGCATTTGATTATTATCCCAACTTAAGAGGCAGCTTCGTTTCATCATTCCCGTATGCATTCGGGCGTCATATGAAAAAAGGTGTTCCTTTCTGGGTGCTGGAGTTCCAGGCGGGCGGAGGGCACAGCCTTGGCGGCATAGGCAGGCAGCAGCCATATCCTGGGATGCTGAAGCTTGCAACATTGCATGCAATGGCGAATGGTGCCGAGATGCTGCTGCATTTTCAGTTCAGGACATTCCCCGGAGGTGCGGAACAGCTTAATTATGCAATTGTCGATATGGACGGGCAACCCCGCAGGCGCTACTATGAAATGAAGGAAACAGCAGCGCTGTTAAAGCAGCTTGGACCTGTATTTAATTCAAAGTTTAAGAACAAAGCGGCAATCTGCTTTGATTACAATACCTTGTGGGCACTTAAAATAAAGCCGATCAATAACAGGGAATTTGACTACATCAAATACTGTGAACGGCTATATTACCTGCTTAAGAGCATCGGAATCCAGAGCGATGTAATTCCATATACCGAAGACTTGTCGGAATACAGCATGGTTGTTCTGCCAACTGCATTTGTTTTTTCCGAAGAGATGCAGGCAAGGTTTACCGAATATGTCCGAAATGGCGGTGTGCTGCTGGCTACATTTTTAACCAGCGTTAAAAATGAGCACAATGTCGGTTATACAACTCCTCTGCCTGCAGGAATGCAGGAGGTTACCGGTATAACGGTTGAAGAGCTGGAACCGGTACTGCCGGAATATCATGAACAGGTAGAACTTACCCTGGATGAAAAACACTGTTGTGTAGACGGCATATGGAGTGAGATGCTGGGCGGACAGGCAAAAGCAATTGGAACCTATGCCTCGGGCTATAAAAAAGGCCGCATGGTTATTTCTGAAAATTCATTCGGAAAAGGTTACTGCTATTATATGGGGACAGATTTGCCCGATGAGCAGATGAAGGAGTTCCTGAGACATGTTCAGAAGCGTGCAGAAATCAAACCACAGCCCGTTCTGATACCCGATGTGAATGGAGTGGAAATTGTAGAGCGCGTACTTGACAACAGAAGATTATACTTCCTGTTCAATTTCACCGATCAGGCCGTTTCATTTGGACTGACAGGCAAAATGTCGGATTACGAGGATGGCAGTGTATATAAAGATAAAGTACCGGTTTGTGCAAGATCTTATAAAATTATTGAATGTCCATTAGAATAGAATGAAAACAGGGCAGGTATTCCCAGGAATGCCTGTCCCTTTAATTACACTTCTCATTAGCTGTTTACCGGTAAATACTTTGTGAGCGGTATTCCGGCAGCAGTACCATTTTCTATACTATGATTTTATCAAAAAGAAGTTACCATATTATTTTTTTGAAAAAAACACCTATTAAAAATATAGCCGATTTTTACACTTATTGCACTTAAAAATTGATATATTCTGGGTTTTAAAGTATAATAAAGGAAAAATATCATAATAAGGTGATTAAGCATGAGTGAAATGGTTTGCCCGGGATGCGGATCTTCATTGCAAAAGAATACTTTGGAATGTGTCGGAGTTGATGAATTGGATTTTGTCCCTAAATCAAAAGGTTTAAAATTTGGCATCAATATTCGAATTGGCTCAGTTTCTATCGGTAAAAATGAAGTTCTTCATGGGGTGTTAACCGATTCATACCATTGCGAAAAATGCAACAAAATATATGCTGTTTATGATTTGGAACGGGAATAGACGGATAAGGAGCCTGTCCGAACTGATTATAAGCCGGTATTATTAGCCCTGTTTCTTTACATGCAAATCACCTATCAGTGTTTTCTTGTCAGAGCAGTGATAATGGCCTTCATTATGACTGTTTAAAATCCGTATGCTGTTTTGCAGATTGGAATGATGGCAACATATATCAAGATTTGTACTTCCGGTTGAGCTATCATTAAGTTTGGATAGGAGGTACTTTGATGTTTTCGTGGTATGATGAAATTCAAAAAATCAAATCCTGGATAGATAAAAACATTGAAGACGTATCGTTGGCACAACTTTCAAATTACTTCGGCTATTCACCACATTATCTGTCCAAAAAGTTTCATGAACTTGAGGGAATTCCACTAAAAGAATATATTTTGACGTCAAGAATACAACATGCTGCGATACATCTGGTCGAGACCAATGACAGAATAATTGATATTGCGCTTAGTCACGGTTATTCATCACAGGAAGCATTTACAAGAGCTTTCCTGAAAGTTTATGGGATAACTCCATGGTCATACCGTAAACTTCAAAAACCTTCGCAAAATGCCGTAAAAAGCCGATTGCTGCATTCTGTCGGTTTTACAAAACCAATTGGAGGTATGGATATGAAGATTTATGTAAAGCAGATGTATGACTGGAACTATTATGCCTACTTTGCCGAAGATGTTGATGAAAAGTACTGGAACTATTTTAAAGAGAACCTCTGGTGGCAGGTAGGCAACAATTTTGTGAAATCATTTGACAACGTAAAAGACTTTGAGTATTGTGCCGATAACTTCACGAAGTATGGAGAGACTGCCATAAAGCAGCAGCTGAAAATAATTCCTGCCCCATGGGAGAAAGCACTGGATTTATTTATTCCTGAAATAGAAAAACTTGGTGTGGACTGGTATATCCATGGCAGTGTGGCTATGGCACTTTGGGGAATTGACGTCGCTCCTAAAGATGTCAATATCATTATCCCCAATTATTCTGATTTTGACAGGGTCAGGGATCATTTCTGCAAATATGCGATAAGGCCTATTGAGCGTTGTGAAAACTGGATTATGAGCGGATTAGGAGAAATTTTCATGGAAGCGGTTATTGGAATCTCGTTCCACAATAAGGAACTGGAACCGTACGACATGAGCAAGCTCGGGAAAATCAACTACAACGGAACCGAAGTATATGTGTCCGGTTTGGAAATGCTGAGACAGGACAACATAAACTACCACCGGATGGACCGCGTTAAAGCAATTGAGGATAAAATAAGGCAATTAGCCGTGTTATAACGATTATATTAACATTCACATAAACATGGTGTCATTACCTGGCTGTTACCAATCAGATACCGTGTAAATACGTTTTATTGATTGATATGTTTCTCTGAACATAGATTTCCGGTGATCGGGTGATGATACAATATAATTCTTTAGAATCCCAGCAGGCTAAGAATATTATTACACTCTTTACCGGTATATATTGAGGAGATTTAAGCAGACCGTTTCAGAGGAAGAGTGCAGAAAGATCCTTAAACAAGAGATAAGAGCATTGTTTTCGTAAAACATCCAGTAGTTTTTTATCAAGTAATATGTGTTATAAAGTGTTATTTCAATTTTTCATAAGTTTGCTGCATTTGTTTAGTATGCTTTTAACTTCATAAAAAACTTTACAAGATGAACAAGTGTTCGGTATAATATATTTAAGTAGTGAGGTCATATTTATGAAAGTATATGAAACAAGAGATATAATATATGGTTTCATTACATATGACGATTGGGAACGTGAAATAATTAATCATCCTGTATTCCAGCGTTTGAGAAGGATAAAACAACTATCCCTGACTGATATGATATATCCTGGCGCCAATCATACCAGATTTGAACATTCATTAGGAGTAATGCATCTTTCTACTCTTTTCTATGATAGCATTATTAAAAAACGAGAACAATTTTTAAAAGAAGTATTGAATTTTGATGATGCAGGATTTAAGAGGGATAAAAAGATTATCAGGCTTGCTGCATTGTTACATGATATTGGCCATTCACCATTTTCACATGCTGGTGAAGAACTTATGCCTTATGTTCCCCAAGGTAACTCTAAATATAAGGAAGGGGCAGATAAAAGGTTTTCACATGAAGACTATAGCATTGCAATAATCAAGACTTTTTTTAAGGATATAATTGAAAATCATAAAGGAAATGATAATTATAGGATAAGAGTAGAGGATGTAACAGCATTATTGGGTGACGAAACTGTTAAGCCTAAAAGAAGTCATGTGTGGAAAAATATAATATCTAGTCAGTTAGATGCTGATAGAGCAGACTATTTGTTAAGGGACTCATTACATTTAGGAATAAGCTATGGAATATACGACAAGGAACGCTTGGTTAATACTATGAGCATTGCAACAGATCCAGAAACCTACGGAACAAATTTAGCAGTTGAAGAAGGTGGATGGCATGTAGCAGAGAGCCTTGTGATTGCAAGATATCAAATGTTTGCGCAGGTTTACTTTCATAAAACCAGGCGAGCATTTGATTATCACATAGAAAAAGCTCTTAAAGAGATTCTTTCTAAGCATGGCGAAAAAAGTGGCTTTTTCCCATTACCGGACAGTGAAGAAAATCTTAAAAAATACATCGATTATGATGATTGGAAAATGTATGGTTTAATAAAAGAAGGTCTGGGAGGTGAACATGGAAAGATAATATTGGAAAGATCACACGATAAATGTGTATATCAAACAAGTGAGGTTCCTGATGAGACTGAACTTGACAGGTTTGAGGATTTGCATAATACTTTTCAAAATGAGATCAGCTTTGTTGATTCTTCAGAAAAATCATGGTATAAAACAGGTAAAGAAGATATTTTTATACTTTGTGACTCTAATAAAAAAAACGAGAAATTGGAACCTCTATCTAAAAAGTCATCAATTGTAAGAAATTTGCAGCCGATTAAGCAAAAGAGGCTTTATGTTAAAAATGAATCAAGATTAACGGTTAAGGAAAAAATCAGAAAGTATTTGGAAGGGAAGAAATGAAATGACTTTAATAAATGATTTGTGGAAAAAAGTAGGGTTGATTTCTTATCTGGCTAAAAGACTTGAGATGAAAGCTAAATTTGGCAAGACAGCAATCATGAAATATTTATATATACTTCAGGAAGTATTTAATGTGCAATTAGGTTACGAGTTTTCACTGTATACATATGGTCCATATTGTAGTGATGTTTTGTCAGATTTGGATTATACTGAAGCTATTGAGGGTGTTAAAATATACTCGGTTGGTCAAGGGACAGGTGGATATTGCATTAAGCCATCAAGCAAAACTAATGTGTATATAGAAAAATCAAGTGAGTTTCTTTCTGAAAACGAAGAAACGATAAACACTGTACTGGAATTGTTTGGAGATATGTCTGTAAGAGATCTGGAACTTCGGACTACAATTATATATCTATATAAAAACTATCTGCAGAATAAATGGGAAATTGACAGCAATGAAATAGCATCAGATGTAAAAGAATTAAAGCCATATTTCAGCCTTGAGGAAATTTTGAATGCATATCATCAATTAGATGAAATGAGAATATTTTCAAAATTAAATAACTAATTAAGCAGATACATTGAAAAAACCAGAGACAGGTTCGGTAAGAAGAGTTATTGATTCTAATAAAAATGGATCAAGCTCTTTTTTTATAAACAGGGATTTTACAATCACATTTGGCATTTTGTTTATATATTTTTCCCAGCCTTTCACCTTCAGCATATCAGGAAATTATACATTATGTCCCCGATGATCATATCTATGTTAAATATTAGAATCTTTCTAACCAAGAAATTTGTATTTTTTATATGAAAAATGTATCTTCAGAATGAATATTATTGTAACCTTTGCAGAAGTTGAAAACTGAAGAACTATGGTATAATTATAAAAGTTTTATTTACAAAGGAGCATTCCGGAATGAATGTTATAGCTGTAGGCAGCAGTTTTTCCCAGGATGCAACGAGGTATCTTCATCAAATTGCAAAACCCGACAATGTTTACCATAAAGTCTTCAACCAGTACATTGGGTGTTGTTCAATAGAAAGGTGTTGGTACAACGCAGAAAATGATGTAGCCGGTTATGAGCTGGAGGTAAACGGTAAAAAAACCGGCAGGATGATATCCATAAAAAAAGCGTTGGAATTGGATGTTTTGGATTTTGTAACTTTCTGGCAGGTAAGCCATCAAAGTACTGATTACAGCACATATCAGCCATTTTTAATCAGTCTGTCAAAATATATAAAACGGTATGCTCCCGATGCCGAGCAAGTTATACATCAAACACGGGCATATGAACAGGAAAGCGAAAAACCGACCGTTCAAATGGGATACAGTGATCAAAAGGACATGTTCACCGATTTATAAGCTGCATACCAAAAGGCTGCAGAATCTCCGGAAGGGGAAAATTGTTCCGGCGGTGAATTTTTTGAACGTTTAAGAATCCGTTGTTTAACATCTTATTGGCAGCTATAGTTAGTTAACAGTGCATTAAAAAGCGTGTATTTCTGAAAGAGCCATAAAACCTGCTGGATGAAATATTCCCGGGTTTGAGGATAAATTTAAGGAATGAGGGGGGTTATGGAACGGACAGAGATAATTTTAGGTGATATTACAAAGATTAAAGCAGATGCCATCGTCAATGCGGCAAACAACTCCTTGCTTGGCGGTGGGGGTGTGGATGGTGCCATCCACCGGGCTGCCGGTCCGGAACTTCTTGAGGAATGTCGCAAACTAAACGGGTGTGAAACGGGACAGGCGAAAATTACAAAGGGATATAAGCTCCCTGCAAAATATGTGATTCATACAGTTGGGCCAATCTGGCGTGGCGGCGGGCGCGGCGAGGACGATTTGCTTGCATCATGCTACAGGAATTCTTTACGTTTGGCGGCAGAGAACGGGATAAAAACAATAGCATTCCCGTCAATCAGTACAGGTGCCTATCGTTTTCCTGTTAAGCGCGCAGCCAGGATTGCCATTATGGAAATAATGAAGTTTCTGAGTGAGGACAAAAGCGTTGACAAAGTTATGATGGTATGCTTTGACAAGGAAACTATGAAAGCATATGTAGAGGCATTAAATGAAGTTAAAACGGCAAATTAAAATTTAACTTAAATTATGCGACATAAGAAAGGTGATATGAGCATATGAAAATGACCTTAAGATGGTATGGCAGTAAACAAGACAAAGTAACATTAAAGCAGATTAAGCAGATCCCCGGCGTTGTAGGCGTGATTTCTGCGTTATATGATATTCCTGCCGGGGAAGTATGGCCTGTAGAACGAATCCGCGCATTAAAGGACGAGATCGAGAGAGAAGGCCTGACACTGGAAGGAATAGAAAGCGTTAACGTCCATGAAGATATCAAGCTCGGGACTCCTGCCGCGGAAAAGTACATTGAGAACTATAAGCAAACTCTTAAGAACCTGGGAGAATTGGGGATCAACCTTGTTTGCTATAACTTTATGCCTGTTTTTGACTGGCTTCGCACAGATCTGGCAAAGGATCTGGCCGACGGTTCGAATACCCTGTCATATGATGAAGACATAATAAAGAAAATTGATCCTTCCAGGATGTTTGAGCAGGTGAACGATAATTCCAACGGTTATGTATTACCGGGCTGGGAACCCGAAAGAATAGGCGAAATAAAAAGACTGCTTGACCTGTACAAGGATATGGATGAAGAAAAGCTGTGGAAGAATCTTGAGACATTTTTGAAAGAAGTAGTGCCTGTTGCAGAAAAGTATGGTATTAAAATGGCTATTCATCCCGACGATCCACCATGGTCAATATTCGGTCTGCCAAGGCTTATTACTTCCAAGGAAAACCTGGAGAGGTTTATCAACCTTGTAGACAGCCCATCTAACGGATTAACCATATGTACCGGATCATTGGGATCAAGCATAGATAACAATATACCTGAAATCATCAGATATTTTGGTGCCAAGGGAAGGGTACATTTCGGCCATGTGAGAAATGTAAAGATTCATGAGCCCCGTAAGTTCGATGAGGTTGCTCATAAGACAGAAGCCGGTTCCCTGGATATGTTTGAGATTATGAAAGCCTTCTATGATATTGGCTTCGAAGGTCCAATACGTCCTGACCACGGCAGAATGATCTGGGGAGAAATTGGACGTCCCGGATACGGTTTGTATGACAGGGCGTTAGGAGCTACATATCTTAACGGTTTGTGGGAAGCAATAGAAAGAATGGACAATGGCAACTAAGTGATATCTGTTATTTATTGACATATAAAAAAAGATCTTCTATACTTATAAACAACGGATACTTGCGTTCAGCATTTTAAGCAATACTTCGGGTCCATACCTGTAAGTTATGAAATAATTACGGTTTATGTGATAAAAAAGGAGATCTATGAACAGAAATATTTTGAAATGTTTTTTTGGTTGGTTGATATTAATTATTTTAATAATTCAACCAACCAATATTTATGCTTCGGAAATTGCAAATCTGGGTTTCGTTGAAGCAGACGTTACCCTTTTTCCTGATGGCAAAGCCATTATTTCATATACGGTACGGTACAATCTTGTGCCCGGAAAAACAATGCTTGCATTTACTATGGAGGGGTTTGACAGGATAAAACCTGTTTTTGACAACGATTATGCCTATGTCATAACCGATGACAATAAATCCTATAAAATAGACATTGTAAATCTTGGCGGCGGCAAATACGATATCATTAATGCCAATAACCAGCGTCTTGGCGGAGAATACCTGACATACAAGTTCCGGTTTGCAGCGGATATGGCTCAGGCCGGATATTTAAACAGAACGACGTCGGAAGACGGGAAAAAGCTGGTTGTTTTCAACTGGGCTCCGACTCAGTGGGATGAACCCATGGAGCATTATACGGTTTCGGTAAATTATCCCCTGGAATACCGGGATGTAGGAGCTTCAAGAGAAGATACAGAGAAGTTTCTGATTGAAAATGACTTTGCCACTGAAGAGTGGATGAATGAGGAGTACCTTATTGACTACCGGGTGGTAAAGATAGAATCGGCAAACAGGGTACAGGTCCTGCTTCATAAAGACAATCCCGGTGCTAAATATAATTTCAGAATTCAGCAATACATTTCTGAAAATGTTTTCAGTGAAATGCCAAGCGGCAGCGCTTCTTTTGGTGACAATACAGGCAGCGGAAAAAGCACAAATCCTGGTAATGGGTGGTCTTCTGATGGTAACAGGTACAACCCGTACACCGAAAATACTGACAGGACTGGTTTAGTGGTTGCTTTAAGCCTTCTGTTTGTGATTACTGTAATAGCAGTCGGCAAAAAGCATCGCTCAATGGTAAAGGCACAGGAAACCATGGATCAGGTGCAATGGGCAAGAACAGACTGGGAACCTCCGAAGATTGAAGTGGCAACTTTCAGAAAAAAAGGCCTGATTGCAGAGGATCTGGATGAGTTTGAAGCCGCCCTCTTTATGGGTGTGCCGTACAAAACCATTCTGTCGGCTATTTTATCAAAGCTTGTTACCCAGGGTTATCTGGAGGAAATATCGCCCGATCCGCTTCGCGTGCGCAGAATTGAAGACAAACCACTAACCGTATTAAACCAGTATGAGCGTATGATGTATGATGCCGCGGCTGACGGTGAGTTTAGTGCGAAGGAGATAGAAAGAATCCTTCAGGCACTTACTGATAATGTGCAAAAAAAGACATATGACTGCGATATTGAAGCTACCAGAAAGTTCTATCATGATAAGATATCGCACAGTATTCTTGAGGACATTAATGCTTCTGGCGAAGAACGGCAATATTACGAAGAGGAAGAGAAATATTACAGGGACAGTCATTTCTACGAAGATGATTATTATACGAATAATTGGATTTATTGGTATTATCATCATAACAATATGCATCACCGCAGGTACAGAAATCATTATAAGCGATATGAAGCGTCCATTCCTGCGAACCCCGACAATGTTACTTTTAAATCTTTTCTGGACTCAACTTCAGGACGTTTTGCATGCCACTCCGCTTGCCATGATGCATGTCATTCGGCCTGCCACTCTGCTTGCCATGATGCATGTCATTCGGCCTGCCATTCTGCTTGCCATTCGGCTTGCCACTCTGCATGCGTCAGCGGAGGTGCAAGATGAGAAAGCATAAATTGTCCTGGGTTGACGATTTTATAAACAGTATAAAACCTTATGTATATATGCGACTTCGGGATAATGTGTTAATACGCATGCCGAACGAAGCCTTTAAGCTCAATTCTTCAGGGGCACGGGTCATAAAGCATATTCTGGACGGCGGATCGGTTCAGGATTTTATCAGGGTAAGAACGGGTTCTCCCGAAACAGAAGAACAACTGGAGAGGTTTTTCATAGACTTTTCGCATATATGGAATAATGAAGTATGTGAGAACTATAAAACCGATGCTGTTCACAGGACCGAATTCAGCATTGGATATATAGAGCTTCCCGTATTGTCAGAAGTGGCGCTGACATATACATGCAACATAAAATGCAGGTTTTGCTACGGTGACTGCACACAGCAAAAGAGATCGGAACAACTGGATACAAAAGGTTTTAAGAAAATACTGGATATTATAAGGTACGAAGCGGAAGTTCCCAGTGTTTCATTCACCGGTGGGGAGCCAACAACATATAAGGACCTGCCCGAGCTTATAAAATACGCTTCAAAACAAAACAAGATGCGGGTAAACCTTATTACAAACGCAACCCTTATAACACCGCAAAAGGCAAAAGAGCTTGCCAGTGCAGGACTTTCATCTGCGCAGGTCAGCATTGAATCTGCTTATCCTCATGAGCATGATGCAATTACCGGGGTTCCCGGTTCTCATGCGGCTTCCGTATCCGGGCTTAAAGCATTAAATGAAGCCGGAATTCATGTGCACCCTCACATAACAGTTTGCAAGCTGAATAAAGATAAAATAACGGATTATCCTGCTTTTTGCAAAAGTATCGGATCCGAACGCTTTTCTGCCAATCTTGTAATTCCCGCGGGGCGTGGCGGAGATGAAGATCTAACCGTAACGTACAGTGAAATAGGAGAGATTGTTAAAAAACTAAAACTTGAGGCTTTAAAACACGGTGTGAAATTCATGTGGTATTCACCTACGCCAATATGTTTATTCAATCCTTTGGCAGAAGGTTTTGGAAACAGGGGATGCAGTGCCTGTGAGGGGCTTCTTTCTGTTGATCCGGAAGGAAATCTGCTTCCCTGCTCAAGCTGGCCTGAACCTGTCGGAAACCTGTTAACAGATGGATTTGAGGCTGTGTGGAATAACCGGCGTTGTAAATGGATACGCGCAAAAGAATCAGCACCAATGGAATGCAGGAAATGCAGGCATTTTGCAGCCTGCCAGGGAGCTTGCCCGCTTTATTTCAATGCGCATGGCTTTAGGGAGCTTTATTCTGAATGGGAATCAATGGGGCTTGCAAAGGAAAGGGGCATTATATGAATAACCGGCTGCACATACCTGGCTTTCCGCCTCCGGAACAGCAGGACATTGTCAGGTTTCATGTACTGAAAAAGCTGTCATATTCCAAAAGAATAATGCTGTTTATATTATTTATTTTGACAGGTTTTATGCTTCAGGTTTTAACCTTGAAAGTATGGCCGGGAGCTTTGTTTTTGATTTGTGCGGTTGTCCTCACCCTGGTCCGTGGTTATGACAGCCGTGTAAGGCTTAAAACATTCAACCTGGACAGCAGGTGGACGAAGGTTGATATGGACAGGATTTATCTTATTGAAGAACTGGATGAAAAAGCAGCAAAATGGGACAGGGATCCTCTTGATATCAGCAATGCAACCGGTTTTCTGATGTTTTTGCTTACAAGTTTCATATTGATATTTGTGTCCATGGTGACAGGAAGCAGTTACTCCTTAAGGCGGGCAGGGCGGATTTTTACATCAGATGCGGTAATTCTTGTTTTGCCGTTATGGTTTAACGGGATACGCAGGATACTTAAACAGGGCAATTTGAGGATTAAAGCGGATATTTTAAAGCAAATGGAAGCGCATTTCAGGGCAATTAAAAAAGACGGTGAAAACTTCAATCCTTTGCTCATGCTTGCAAAAGACAGAACAGGGAAAAGCGTTCCCACAGACTTAAGGTTTACCGTTACTTTTGATGATATGCCCGATGATTTCTACGGCATACAGGCGCAAACAAACTTAAACATAGTGGAAGGCAAAAGTTATCCTTACTTCTATTGTGTCATTGCGGCAAAACCCGGCTTTGGGCTGCGTCAATATGCCGAAAAAATGAGCGTGCCTAAAGGCATTACAATAGAATATGACGAGGATGACAATGCGGAAGTCATTATTATAAGGAAATATACCACAAAAACATCGGGTTACCATACAAAAATAAACGATTGCAGGAGAATTCTCGAAAAATCGCTCGTTGAAACCAGGATTATTCTTTCAGCCACAAGAGGCGGGAAACATGGCTGATAAAATAAGGCTATAAAAACAGGGAACGGGTACTTTGCCAGGAGTACGGATATGTACCCTGGCCATAGGACTTTAAGCTGTATGTTCTCCTGATGCTATTCAATGGTATAACTGATTAAGTAGTCCATATTACCGGGATAAGCAAGGTTTGGATTCATCTCAGCCCATTTTCCTGATACGCCAAGCCCCTGGGCCGTTAAGTCAAAGTGGCACATGGCAATTCCTACGTCAAGTTTTTGAATGTCATAGTTGAATAAGTTTCCATAACCCCTGTTCCTGCATATGAAGAAGTGGAACGTGTTTTCGTCCCTGACAATTCTCCAGGGTTGCCTGTTTGAAGCCGAAGGCGCTCTCCGGACCATTTCAAAACACTCTTCAAACATACCTGCGTCTTCCCTTTTCAAAGGCTTTGAAAAATCCCTGTCAAAGAACAGTTCGCCCCAATCCTTACGGTTTGTTGGCCTGGCAACTGCCACAGTTAATGTATCAATAACGCTTTTCTTCTCGCTTTCATATCCAATCGGGGTTATAATCGGGACCATTTCAGCTTCATTTGCGCCTGCAGCTTTTCCAAACGCGGACTTCTTGAATGTGCCTCCAAGCCAGCATGTTCCCAGGCCCAGGGATGTTGCGTACAGTATTATTTTTTCAAAGGCATACCCCAGGTTTTCCTCCATGCGCTTTTCCTTCTTAACAATTGCGCATATGTAAGTTGATGCTCCTTTAATTACTCCATAGGTTCCTAATTTTATTTCCGGGCTTATGCTGTTAATGTCAATGATCCTAAACCTCATATGCGTGTTGAACGGGCCTTTCACCGTATCAGTATAATCGATGAACTTTTGCCTTATATCCTGAGGAATCGGGTCCTCTTTATATGTTCTTACAGATTTCCTTTTAATCATTGCATCTCGCATATCCATACCCAAATAACCCCTTCCATGTAACTTTTTCCTTTATTATACATTGTACCCGAAAGGGCGGACAAGAGAACAGGGGCAAAATATCTTTTTCTCCTGCCTGCTTCGGGCAATCAATTTCCCTGGCAGAGATTGATAAAAAAGTGTGGTAAGACGGGTCTTGTCCCATACATTTTTTTCATATAGAATTAGGTAGAGATTTATTAACTTATATGGAATTAATGGAACGATATATTGTTCAATTGTCGGATTGTCAAAGCACCCGTCACATTGACAGGGTGAATTAATTATTAAGTAATCAGGGGGCTGATTGGAGCAATGGAATTCAAATTCGAGCCGTTTGAAAAAAGCACAATCCTGCGTAACCATCTGAACCTGGGTGGTGAAAATCCGTCAGGTGAGCGTATCGACGTAACAAGTCTGTACCTTGAACGTGGCCGGAAACCATGGTTGGGTGTAATGGGAGAGTATCATTTTTGTCGCGCAGACAGGAATGACTGGTATAAAGAAATTTGCAAAATGAAGGCCGGAGGCATCAACATTGTAAGTACATATCTGTTCTGGATATACCACGAAGAAGTTGAAGGACAGTTTGATTTTTCAGGGGACCTCGATATTGGGAAGTTTGTTGACGATTGTGCTAAGGCCGGACTTGACGTTATGCTCCGTATAGGTCCCTGGGTTCATGGAGAGTGCAGGAATGGAGGTTTCCCTGATTGGCTTTTGAAGAAACCATATAAGCTGCGTGACAATAATTCTGAGTATATGGCAAAAGTCCGGATATGGTACGGGAAAATTTACGAACAGGTTAAAGGAAGGTTTTATAAGGACGGCGGAAATATAATTGGAATCCAGCTGGAAAACGAACTGGTTGACAATGCTGAACACCTTTTGGCCCTTAAAAAGCTGGCCATCGAGGTGGGGTTTGATGTGCCCTTATATACAGTTACGGGCTGGAACAGCAAATACGGGGCAAAAATACCGGTTGATGAAGTTCTGCCTGTATTCTCCGCATATGCGGACGCTCCGTGGGCAAATGGCACAGAAAGGCTTCCTCTTTCACATAATTATGTATTTGACAAAAACAGGAATGATCATGCTGTTGGCATGGATATTATAAACGATACCGATGAAAGTGGCTGGAGACTGCCATATGAAAGGTATCCTTTTGCAATGTGCGAACTGGGTCCGGGACTGCAGCCAACCCATCACAGAAGGCCCATTGTTACCGGTATGGATGCATATGCCATGTCCCTGGTAAAACTCGGGTCAGGAAATAATCTTGTTGGTTACTACATGTATCATGGGGGTATTAATAAAATTGGCAGACTCTCAACGTTTAATGAGTCAAAGGAAACAGGATATCCAAATGATTACCCTGTTCTTAATTATGACTTCCAAACGGCTTTAAGCGCTTATGGAGAGGTAAGGGATAAATACAGGATGTTAAATATCCTTCATTTGTTCGTGAATGATTTTGGAAGTATTCTGGCGCCTATGGAAACAGTTTTAAGCACCGAAAAAGTAAAGCCCGACAACCTGGAATCATTAAGATACTGCATGAGAACCGACGGATACGGTGGTTTTGTCTTTATAAACCATTACCAGCGCCTTGCTGAAATCAAAGATATATACGATGCAGTAATAGACACCGGCACGGTTAAATTCCCTGCAATCGATATTAAAGGGGAAATAAGTTTTTTCATGCCGTTTAACATGGATTTAAACGGAAACAGGCTTGAATATGCAACAGCGCAGCCGTTGTGCAGGATTGACAATACATATTTTTTTGTGGCTGTTGATGGTATAAAGCCCAGGTACAAATTCGCCGGTGAAGAAGTCATTGAAGTAAATGCCGGGATTGATTCTGTTGTAAGATTTAATGGTTTAAGGATTGTAACACTTGCATGGGAAGAGGCTTTATATGCGCGCAAACTGTCAGGGAGCCTGTATATAGGGTGCTTATGCGATTTATATGAAGTTGACGGCGAGATCCATGCTGTTCAGGAAGGCAGTTACAGTTATTATAAATGGAACGGGGAGAGGTTTGACAAGGCTGAAATATTCCGGGACTTCAAAGAGGCGCAGGTTGGTTTTGAAGACGTTGATGAGCCTTTTGTTCCGAAATATGAAAAGCTTCTGAATATCGGAGGCAGGCGCAGGCGTTTGTGGAAAAAAATCAATGTTTCCGGTGATAAAGGATTTGTTGAAATTCCGTTCGAGTATGACACTGCACAGATATATGCCGATGGAGAATTAATAGCCGATCAGTTTTACTATGGTGTAAAGTGGAGTATACCTGCCAAATTGCTGCATGGAAAAGAGTGTTACCTGGTAATGTCAGAAATGAAAAATGATTTTTACCGTGAGTTCTGATGGATGATGAAGACATGTGAACAGGGAGGATGCCTAAGTAAGACAATGGAAAGGAAAGCTTGCTGAAGCTTTATTTTATAGACATAAATCTGCATGATTGCCGGATAGAGATAGGAAGTGGATTACATAATGAATCACAGCATAATTTTACAGCTGGATCAAATCAAAAAAAGTTTTGGGGGGAACGAAGTTCTTAAAGGAATCAACCTGTCAATCAACCAGGGGGAGTTTATTACTTTGCTTGGCTCCTCAGGATGTGGCAAAACAACAACACTTCGGATTATAGCCGGCCTTGAAACGCCGGACAGCGGACGGGTGATTCTTGAAGGCCGTGACGTAACCTATGACGAACCAAACAAGCGCTGTGTAAACACTGTATTTCAGAATTATGCGCTTTTTCCCCATATGACGGTGGAAGCCAACATTGGCTACAGCCTGAAGCTTAAGCGTGTTGATAAGGCGACTATAAAAAGAACCGTGGAGGAAGCTCTTGAGCTTGTCCAGCTTAAAGGATACGGAAAAAGAATGCCCCATGAATTGTCGGGCGGAGAGCAGCAACGTGTGGCAATAGCCCGTGCTGTGGTCAATCAGCCGAAAGTACTGCTATTGGATGAGCCCCTTGGCGCACTCGACTTACAGCTTCGGCGCCAAATGCAGACCGAGCTTAAAAGGCTTCAGACGCATCTGGGTATTACATTTCTTTATATTACCCACGATCAGGAAGAAGCTCTGAATATGTCGGACAGGATCGCTGTAATGAGGGCAGGAGTATTTGAACAGGTCGGAAGCCCGGCAGATATTTACGATCGTCCAAAGACCAGCTATGTAGCTAAGTTCGTTGGTTCAGCCAATATAATTTATGGCAGGGCAGTTACGCAAAATGATGACATGATTACATTTACCACCGATGGCGGTATGGGCCGTGTAAAGCATAAGGGTGTTGTCGCAGCTGAACAGCCTGTCACTGTAGCCGTCCGTCGCGAGTCCATCAGGCTTATAGCTGATGAACAGGGAAATGAGGGAATTAAGGCAGTAGTCAGAGAAAAGACCTTTGCGGGAGGGCTGCTTCAGATTGTAGTTACTTTAATCAACGGCAGCGAATTGGTGGCAACCCGGCATGGTATTAACTCAGAGCTTAAACCGGGTGACCATGTACTGGTAACATGGAATCCTGAAAATGCCGTTCTGGTTGATACGGAGGAGTAAAAATGGACAGCGTTTCAGAAAAAAATACAATACAAATGGAAAAAAGGAAAAAGGCCGGCATATCGGTGCTGACATTGCTGCCGCTCTACCTGTTTACAATTTTTTTCATAACCGGCCCATTGGTTTATATGCTTATATTAAGCTTTTTAACCCGTGCCGAAACCTGGGGAGTGGTCAATGAATTTACGCTTCAGAACTATAAAAATATTCTGGAGCCGATATATTTAAAAACCTTTTATGAATCATTCAAACTGGCGATAATCACCACGGTGTCCAATATCATAGTCGGTTATCCATATGGCTATTTCATGGCGAAGTTAAACGACAGGTGGAAAAAGCGGATGCTGCTTCTTATAATGATACCGTTTTGGATAAGTTCGCTGATGAGGCTGTATGGATGGATTATTATATTCCGCGCAAATGGTGTACTTGACAGGGTATTAATGGGTATAGGGATTATCGACGAGCCCCTTAAATTACTGTATACATATCCTGCGGTTGCGGTGGGAATGGTGTATGCCCTTTTACCGTTTATGATCTTTTCGGTGTACTCCAGTGCCGAAAAGATGGACTGGAGTATTGTAGAGGCTGCAAGGGATCTGGGAGCAAACAGGTGGCAGGCCTTTTTAACCATTACATTGAAAATGACCCTGCCAGGCCTTATGTCAGGAGTTGTGCTGACATTTATACCGTCGATGGGGCTGTTTTTTATAGCCGATATCCTGGGAGGAAACAAAGTAGTGCTTGTAGGAAATTTAATACAGGAACAGCTGATGAAGGCGCATAACTGGCCTTTTGCGGCAGCTCTTTCGGTTGTCCTGATGATACTGACCAGCTTAATGATCTACCTGTACAGGAGAATTACACACGTCAGGGATTTGGAGGGACTGGTATGAAAAACAGAACGAAACTTCCGGATATATTTCTTGGCGTTGTGACGGTTATAATGTACCTGCCGATCATCCTGGTAGTGTTATATTCATTCAACGAGAGCAGAATCAACTCAGTGTGGGAAGGTTTCTCATTAAAATGGTATAAGGAACTGTTTCGCGACAAAGCCATTCTTGAAGCACTGGTAAACAGTGTTATACTGGCGGTGTTAAGCAGTTTGTCGGCTGCGGTTATCGGAACTCTTGGAGCTGTAGGAATGACCCGGGTTAAACTGCGCAGCAACGGCATAATTGAATATATATCAACATTGCCGTTAATGATACCCGAGATTATACTCGGAATTGTATTTTTGATATTCTTTTCGCTGATTGGCCTGCCATTCGGAATGATGACGCTTGTAATAGCGCATACGTCATTTTGCATACCATATGTGTTTATCATTGTTAAGGCGAGATTGGCGGGAATGGACAAAAGCCTTGCAGAAGCTGCCAGAGATCTTGGAGCAGGCGAAATGAAAGCCTTTTTTGACATAACATTGCCATTGATATTACCCGGTATTATTTCGGGAATGCTTTTATCCTTCGCAATGAGTTTTGATGATGTGGTAATCAGCATATTTGTTACCGGCGTAAACACGAACACTTTGCCATTGAAGATCTATACACAGCTTAAGACAGGTGTTACACCCAAGATAAATGCTTTATGCACTCTTATGCTGGTCGTTACAATTATAATGTGTGCCGTTTCGGCATATATTGGAAAAAAATATAATCAGAAGCGTTTAAACAAGGAGGAGTCTTTATGAAAAAAACATTTGGAATTATGCTTGTACTATGCCTTATTATGAGCCTTCTTGCAGCTTGTGGAGCGGCAGAATCATCAAAGCCTCAGGTAAAAGGCGGAACCTTTACACTGTTTACCTGGGAGGGCATGTTCCCTCAGGAGATCCTTGACGGATTTACAAAAGAGACAGGCTATACAATCAACTATAATAATTTTGACTATGATGAAACCATGCTGGCGAAACTGCAGGCAGCCAAAGGCGGCGATTATGATTTGGTTATTGCAGATGACTACATAATAGAAACTGTTATCGCCGAAGGTCTTGCACAGAAGCTGGATAAATCAAAGTTGAAGAACTATAATAACATAAATCCGATTTACCAGGGACAGTTCTATGATCCGAACGATGAATATACTGTGCCGTTTGGTGCCGGCGTACAGACCATTGTATTTGACCCCGGACTTGTAGACATTGACATTAAGGGGTATGCCGATTTATTCCATCCATCCCTTAAGGACAGTGTCGGGATTATTGCGAATTATCGCGTTATTAACGGTTTAGCCCTTAAAGTGCTCGGTGAAAGCTATAATACCGAGGATATTTCAAAAATAGAAGCAGCCGGGGAAAAATTGCTTGAGCTTGCTCCAAACATCAGGGTAATTAAGGATGACAACCTGCAGGACGACCTGCTGTCAGGGGAAATTTCAGCTGCTGTAATGTACACTTCACAGGTCACAATGGCTAAACTGGCAAATCCGAACCTTAAAATTGTATTCCCGGAAGAGGGTATTGGTTTCGGAATAATGGCAGGATTCATCCCGTCAAATGCGCCTAATGCCGAAGCTGCGTATGCATTCATGGACTACATCCTTCGCCCGGAAATATCTGCACAGTACTTTGAATGGCTGGGATATTACAGTACAAACCGTGCTGCAGATGAATATATAAATGATGAATATAAGGAATTCTTAACACTGCCTTCGGATTTTTCGGGCAATACAGAGATGATTCAGATGGTAGGCGCCGAGGCAGAAGAAGCTCATACCAAGGTATGGACTAAGTTTAAGTCAGCTGCCGGGCAGTAAGTACGAAAAGACTGACAGGGGAACAGGAATTTTGTTTGAGAAAAAAAGCTGAAAAATACTGTTGCTTACATGAAAAACAGCGCCAAAGTTAATCTGGCGCTGTTTTTAGTATCAGTGATTATTTTGTATTGATATTGTCAATGGTATCATTATAGTTCATATCCTTTGCCGATTAATTTCCAACCTGTTACCTTGGCTTTACGCTTTCCTTGTAAACAATCTCACCCTGTACTATTCTTACTCCGGATTTTATTTTTACATGGTTTATTCTGTCCAGCAGGATACGGATGCTTTTTTGTGCCATCTCCTGTACATTAACATCATACGTGGTAATACCTATATCGCATAGACCCGGATATAAGAAATTATCGAACCCAACGACGGAAATATCTTCGGGCACCCTGTAATTTTTCTTTTCCAAATGCTTAATCAGGATGCTGGCTGTAAGATCACAGTTGCAGACAAATGCGGTGGGCATTTTTTCGGGCAATTTGAACTCAAAGCTTAAAACATCGCCGGTATCCCAGTCCCGATCATCCAGAATCCACTCTTTTCGTATTTCCTGGCCATGCTCCATCATGGATTTGCAATAGCCAAGGTAGCGATCGGTTATGCTGCTTGTATAAAGCAATGTGCCAACATAGCCAATATCTGTGTGCCCCATGCGGAACAGGTAATTTGTCAGCATGTACGTTCCGTAAAAACCGTCTGAAATAACAGAATCGCAATTGTTGAAATCATCAAAAAAGTCCAGGCATACCATCGGAAGTGAGCTGTCTTCACGAATTTTTTTTATGTAGCCGTTTTTTGGCCGTCCTAGTAAAATCACTCCGTCTACCTTGTTTTCCTGAATAAGCTTGGGAAGTTCATGCTTTTCCTCATCTTCGGGCTGAATCACTTCAAGCATTGTAAAGCATTTTTCCCTCATGGCCATCGTCGCCACTTCCTGGTACATAAGCCAGTAGAAGGAGTTATATATCTCAAAATACCTGCCCGGAACTATAATTCCGATATTTTTGCTTCTTTCTTTATTATTATTCCTGCTCTTCGATGAAGGCTGCTTATAGCCCAACTGGTCGGCAAGGGCTTTGATTTTTTCACGCATTTCATCGCTGACGCCCTTCTGGCCTGAAAGGGCTTTTGAAACGGTCACATTGCTTACATTAAGTATTTTTGCGATATCCGACAATGTTACCTTTTTCGTCATGTTAATACCTCGTATTTTTAAGTAAAATTAGCAATATTATTAATCTATTTTAACCATTAATTTCCCATTTTTCAACTGAAACTTAGGTTACTTACCGGCATATTTATTCTTATCTGGTTCCTATTTCGGTGTCGGATTCGGTTACAGAACTGTGCTCTTTAATATATTCCACAATTTCGTCCAGGTTTGTGAAAGCCAATGCAACGTAGGTATCTGCCGCACCATAATAAACAGCAATTCTGCCGGTTTCAGAATCATGAACTGTTGCACAGGGGAAGCATACATTTGGCACAAACCCGCGTTCTTCATACCATTCTTCAGGGGTTAAAAGGAAGTTCCTGCATCTGTATTTGACGACAGATGGATTTTCCAGGTCCAGTATTGCCCCGCCCATACTGTAAACATATCCGCTGCAGGTATGGCATACGCCATGATAGAACAGAAGCCATCCTTCCGATGTCTCGATGGGGGCCGCGCCTGAACCAATTTTGAGGCTTTCCCACCAGTATTTGCTTGTACCCATCACATGCCTGTGCCTTCCCCAGTATACCAGATCGGGGCTTTCGCTTATGAAAATGTCGCCAAACGGAGTATGGCCGGTGTCACTGGGACGGCTCAGCATCTTATACATCCCGTTAATTTTCCTGGGAAACAATACTGCATTCCTGTTGAACGGAATGAAAGGATTTTCAAGCCTCACAAATTTTTCAAAGTCGGTTGTTTTGGCGAGGCCAATGGATGGGCCGTAAAAATCCTGACACCACATTATGTAATAAGTGTCTTCTATTTTTACCACCCTGGGATCATATGCGTACAGGGGCATAAAAGGCTTGCCGTCTTCATTTTCAAACAAAATTTCATTTTCCTGGAATACCCAGTTGATGCCATCCCCGCTTCTGCCCAAGTAAATATGGGGAATGCCGTTAAGCTTTTCTCCTCTGAATACACCTACAAACTCATCATTGTACGGTATTACCGCACTGTTGAAAATTCTGGACACTCCTTTGATTGGATTCCTATTAATGACTGGGTTGTCCGAATACCTCCAAACCGGTGCCCCGGCAAGATTTTTTGGTTTTTCCTGCCATGGCATGTTCTTTACAACCTGGCCTGTCATTTTAATTCTGTTCATAAATCACTACCTTCCTTAGTTGTGTTTTGATTAGTTTTATATAAAACAATTAATAACGCTAAGGTTTTAATTATCCGGGTAATTTACCGTATACCTGATGCTTCCGCACAGCACGCGGCATCTGGATAACCGAATCAGGACTTGACTGCACCTGTTAACCCGTAGAATATATATCTTTGCAAAAACAGGAAAACAACCATTATTGGGACAATTCCCAGCAGTATCGCAGCTGCTACAATTTCGAACGGTGTTGCGGTATTTCCGAAGAATTTATGTAAAGCTACAGTAAATGTCTGCACGTTTTTTCTTAAATAGAGGTTTGGTATATAAAAATCGTTATAATATCCAATCCCGTTTATAATTAAAAGAGTTGTGCATGCCGGTTTCATCAGCGGCAGTATGATGCTTCCGAAAATCCTGAAATAACTTGCCCCGTCTATTAAAGCCGACTCATCCAGTTCTTTCGGAATTGAATTCAGTTGGTTAAACATTATATAGATACCTACTATGTTAACGCCTGAGTAGAGGAGTATAACGCTTGGCATTCTGTTCACAAGGCCCATCCTGTAAACGATCTGAAATACAACAGTCTGTGTTGTTACGACGGGTATGAACATTGTCAGGACAAATAATGTGTAAATAATTTTCCTGCCCCTGAATTCGAACCTATGCAATACATAAGATACCATGGTTGTAAACATAAGCTGAAGGGTAAGAGAAATTGCCAGGATAACAGCAGTGTTAAACAATGCTTTTCCCAGGTTGCCCACCCGTATTGCATATTTGAAATTATAAAAATTAAGCCAGTTTTTAGGGGGAACCAAAACACTTGTGGATGAATACTCGGTACCGGTTTTGAATGCCATAAATACCAGAGGAATAATTGGTATAATTACAAACATGCACGCTGCTGTCAGGAAAACATAGCGCAATACCCTGTATAATTTGCTTTCGTTAATCATGCTGAAATATCCCCCTTTTTGTCAAACATTCTTTGCAAGCTGACGGCTATAACAACAATAATAAATACCAGAATGGAAAGGGCTGCTGCAAAACCTACCCTGCCTTCGGCAAATGCGCTTTGCTGGATTTGGATAACCGGCGTGGCAGTTCCGTTGGCTCCGTTCATCATGATGTAAGGGATTTCAAATACCTGGATTGAACCTGAAATACTGAGCAATACATTAATGAAAAGTATATGCACTATTGATGGGATGGATATATAACGAATTTCCTTAAATTTTGTGCAGCCATCCATTGCTGCTGCCTCGTATAATTCTGCAGGAATTGCCTGGAGCCCGCCAAAAAACATAAGGAAGTTCAGTCCATAGTATCTCCATATGCTGATTGATGCAATGGCCGGATTTACAAGGCGCAGGTTATGCAGCCATTGTTGTGCCAGCCCTCCTAGCCCAATAGCCCTTAATATCGAATTTAAAGTACCCGAATTATTAAAAAAGATAATAAATATGGTGGATATAATTACACCGTTCAGTAAATAGGGAACAATCAAAACTCCTTTGAAAAAGTTGATTCCCTTGAATTTCCCGTTAACAAAAACTGCAAGAATGAATGCAAAGACCAGCTGCGGTATTGCTGCCAGCATATACCACAAGCAGTTCCTGAACAATTTTATATACTGAGGATCGGTAAAAAGCCGTTCATAATTTCTAAAACCAACCCATTTGGGCGGGTTTACGCCGTTATAGCTGGTAAAACTAAGGTATATATTCGTGATAATCGGAATATAGGAAAAAACCAGCAGATGAATTAGCGGGATAAACAAAAATATAAAAATGAATAATTTTGTGCCCTTTGTTTTTACCATTTTACTCCCTCTCCTAAATAATCACATTCATAAAAGAGGACTGTTTTGTGAAGGGAATGCCTCTTCGGAAGAAGAGGCACTATTAAACGTCAGTCTTTCCATTCAACTCCAAGCTCTTTTTTATACCTGGCATAGAGCTGGTTCTGTATTTCAACCTGCTTGTTGTATGCAGTCCAGTCATCCGGCTTTGTTACATCAAGGGCATCAAACAGCAGTCCCACATATTTGTAGTCTGCATATAAACCGGCTTCTTCCAGTACCCGCTGGTTATTCAATGCGTTTTCATCATTGGGTGGCTGTAAAATTACCTGGCATTTACCTTCTGCCACCATTTCATCAATAATGGAGTAAAGATCAGGAACTATGGGCTTTACACCTTTTTTATTCGCAATGAATCCGCTGTTGGCTATAAATTCAGCGTCGTTTGCAATATATTCGATAAACAGCCTTGCTGCTTCCTTATTCTTTGAGAATTTGCTGATAGCCCAGTTGTCTGCAGGAGCTGCCAATACATACCTGCCGGCGCCGAAATCCGGAGCGGGTGCAAATTTGATTATCGAAGGATCCTTCCCGTCAGGAACGCGGCCCTGGATTTGCGGTACAACCCAGGAACCAAACAGCATCATTGCTGCTTTGCCGTAAGCAACACTGTCCATTGCCACACCGAAGTCGGTATACACTTCAGGCTCGAAAAAGCCTTTTGCTTTCCATTCTGTATACAGTTTGATTGTTTTTCCGAACGGAGAGGTTTCTGAGAAGGGATTTTCGGTCTTAAGGCATTCTGCGAAAACATTCGGGTTCCCCGAAACATATATTGCGAAATCCTGTACTGTTGCCAAAGGCCAGTTTTCAACCCTGTGCAATGAAATAGGCGTAATTCCCATACTTTTAATCTTTTCGCACATTTTATTGAATTCTTCCAGTGTAGCAGGTATTTCGTCATATCCGGCGGCTTTTATAACCTCCTCATTATAAACAACGGCCTGATTGTATGCCCTGCCCGGCATGATGCTGTAAATATACCCGTCAACATGAGGCATCGCCTTTGCGTATTCACCATATAATTCTATTCCCTGCTCAAGGGTACAATAGGGTTCAGCATAGGCTTTCCATTCTTCAAGGCTCCAGTTGGGGCATGTAAATACGTCCACAATGTCGTCTTTCACCTGGAAAAATGGCCTTAATTCTTCTTCATTTGTAACAACTATCAGCTCAACGTTAATTCCGGTTTCCTTTGTAAAATCTTCTGCAAGATACTTCAAATAAGCTGTATTTTCAACATCGCGATATGTATTTCCATGTTCGTCCTTTTTTTCTTCGCCAAGAACTCTCTGGCCCATATGGGTGTACACTCTGATTGTTGTGCCTTTAAGAGATGATGGATCTGTTAATTTTGTACCTCCGGTGGCATCTGTGTTCCCCTGGGATGTTTTAGAATCTTCCACACCGCAGCCGGCTAAAGAAACGATCATCAGTACTGCAGTTAAGATGGCTAATAACCTTTTGATTTTCATCCTTTTCCCTCCTATAATATATATTAATATTAGTTTATTAAATTAGCTTAATTTAATTATATATCGAAGCTAAAATTATTCATCACCGTTTATTGCGTTTTATATTTAATAATTGATGAATTTGTAAAATATGTATTAAAATAAGTGTAGTAACAGCTTGTTATATGTGAAAATTATTAATTAGACTTTAATTGTAGCAAAAAAATCGAAAAAATTAGTCAAATAGCATCAAAATATTAACTTGTTTTAACTTATGTTATATGTTAAGATTAAATTACGGGAAAATAGATCATCCGCAAAAAATTAATAACGGGATAAGAAAAAGCACATTGCATTCGTGAGGTAAATAAAATGAGCTTTCAGAAAAATCTTTTGGATGCTCTGGCCGCAAATGCTTCATTAAAAGAATCAATCAGAAGCCTTGCTTCACCTCCGGTTTCTGCGAAGATTACAGAAAGTCTTGCATATATTCAGGCATATGGTAATATTTGCATGTCACATCCATACTTTTATGAACTGTCAAAGCTGGATTCATTCTGCTTTATTTACACACAGGGCGGGGCAGGTTTATTGAAAATTAACAGCCGCAGTTATACTATGAAACATGGAACAATTGCGTTTGTGGACTGTAACCAGTGGCACAGGGTGGAGGCAGAACAAACCCCGTGGATTTATAAAGTTTTTTTTATTTCAGGTCCGCCTGTTGCTTTTTTTTATAACAGCCTGGTCGAAGAAAGCGGAAATTTGCATAGTTTTCTTCCGGGTTCGTCAATACCCTATAAAATTGAAAAGCTGTATTGCTTTTTGGCCGATTCAGTCGATAAACCGCTTATTCATTCAAAATGTATCAGTGACATACTTTATGAACTGCTGCTTGAAAGAAGCAGGCTTCATGATACCAATCCTGATACATGCAATTGTATTTATGAAATTAAACATGATTTTGACTGTAAATACATGGATAGCATAACATTGGAATTTCTCGAACAGAAATATCATATGAGCAGGTATCATATATGCAGAGAATTTATAAAAAGATTCCATATTTCTCCGATAAAATATCTGAACTATAGAAAAATTGAAGCTGCAAAAGAAGCACTTCTGAATACCGATAAAAAAATTGTTGAAATAGGCAGAATGGTGGGGTTTGAAAATCCCAACAGCTTTATCAGGAACTTTAAAAAATGTACAGGGGTTACCCCGTTGGAATATCGAAAGCATTTTTTAGCTAATAAGATATGAAAAAATTTACAGCAGATACCTGAATAAGAGTTGAATATGCTTAGTCAAAATGAGCGAATATGAAGCAAGTAAAAAAAATAGGCGGGAAGAAGTCTCTTCCCGCCTGAGTATTTTAGAAAATACCAAGGAGTTTCATTAAGCGTTTTACAACCACTACGGCTTCTGCCCTGGTTGCATGGCTTTTTGGCCTGAAGGTCTTGTCAGGCATTCCGTTCATTAATCCAAGCGCATCAGCCAGAGTGATTGATTTTCTTGCCCACTCAGAAGCATTGTCCATATCTTTGAACCTTACTTCCTGAGTTGTTATAATTTTATTTAAATTTTCGCCGCTGTAATAGCTGTAGGCGCGCACAATGATTGCAGCCATTTCTTCCCTTGTAATCATATTGCCAGGCATGAAATAACCGTTTGCGTCACCCTGGATAATTCCTGCAGCGTTAGCACGCATTGCCGTGTCAGCAAACCAGTCACCGGATTTTACATCGCCAAATGGATTTTCTGCTATTTGTTCGTTAATGTTCAATGCTCTTACTATCATTGCCGTGAATTCTGCCCTTGTTATGTACATGTCCGGATTGAATTTATTGTCGCCGGTACCATAGGTAACGTGCCTTGCAGCCATAGTTTCGATATCTTCTTTAGCCCAGTGATCCTGTATATCACTGAAAGTCCTAGTGGATTCCATGGCCTGGAATTTAGAGAAGTGAGGTGCTGAAAATGTTATTGTCCCATCTTCATTCACCTTGCCGCCCATGAATATCCAGCTGCCGTCCTCTTCATTGAAGCAGTAAACACCGGTCTTGTCAGGATTGTTTACATTTATTAAGGTCAATATTATTACTACAGGTTTTTCAAAGCTTGTAACAGCTTTGCCATCCACTGTAAGCCCGAAATCATATACCAGTGAAACACCTTTTGTGTCAGCCGGTTTTAATGATGCAGGCAGTTCTATAGAATAGTATACTTTCAGTAATACGCTTTCTGCATCTTCCGGAATAGCAATGGTTCCCGGCAGGATTCTGAATGTTACATTATTGAGCACAATGCTGAAAGGCTGGTTGTGCCTCAAAGATTCTCTTAATATATCGGCTGAAAGTTTTATTTCAGCTGCGTCAACGTCAGAATCTGTCATGGCATCTATAGCCGGAGCAGTATCCCAGGACAGTTGCAGGTTAGATGCGTCAACTGTGAGAACTTTCTTGCCGCTTGCATCGGCAGTAACTTCCTTAACGGGTGCATTCTGTGCAGGTGCCTGGGTTGGCGTAACAGGATTTGATCCGGAGCCTGAGCCTGAATCCGATCCCGAACGTGGTCTAGAACCGCCGCCGCTGCTGCCGCCGCCACCGGATGAATCTTCTATAGGACCAAAAGCCGGACTTGTTACCGGAACACCTTTTGATGGCACTCCGTCAGCAACGGGTGTGACTTCAAACTTGATATACTTTCCAAGATCATTTTGTGTAAGCGTGTATGTTTTTGAAACAGCGCCCGGGATGGCTACATATTCGCCGTCCTTGGAAGCGGCTCTCAGCCATCTGAATGTTGTACCTTTTTCAGGATGGTTATTAACATTAACATATGTATATGATCCGGTTAATACACTTCCGACTTTGTTATTACCTGATATGGCTACATTTTCAGCAGCAGGGAGGAAGAAGTCCTTATCCCTGAGATTCAGATAATAAGGTATAACAGGCGAGTAATCGGTAACAGGATTACCCTTGAGATACAGCACCTGAAGAGTATCAAGATGCGATAATGCGCTTATATCAGTAATGTTGTTGTCCTGCAGGAAAAGTGATTCCATCTCGGAGGCCAGTGTAGCCAGCGGTGAAATATCTGTAATTTTATTATTACTGAGATCTAAATGGTAGAGATTGTATAACCTGCTTAAATCTTTCGGAAGTTCAGAAATCCCGTTGTTACTTGCATCCAGTTCTTCAAGCCTGTAAAGATTACTTAGCGGGCTAAGATCTGTTATGTTATTGCCGGATATATCAAGTATATTAAGGTTTTCAAAATACTCCAGGCCTTTAACCGAGGAAATATTGAGGCTGCTTAAATCAAGTATGCTTATCCCGTATACTTCATCGTCGTATACAGCTTCTGAAACTGTTTTTCCTAAAAGATTACGGATTGCGTTGGCCAGGTTTTCATCCTCGAATTCAATGACGGCTGGCTCGGGGGTTTCAATTTTCTCAGCAGGCCTTTCATACATAAAGTAATAAATACCCGTTCCGATGCCGGTTTCATCTTCAACTTTGATATAGTATGTTCCGGTTTTGAGTGTTGAAATTACTTCAGCAATATCCGACACTATTATATTGCCCGACGAATCATACACGGTGATTCTTGGGTTTAGATATTGGTTATTTGGAAAGGCTATAAAAGCATATTTTCCTTCTTTTTCAATATCAGCTTTGAAGAAGTCACGATCACCCTTATATTCAAGCGATAATTTTCTTCCATCTCCTTCTCCGGGCTGCTCAAGTCCTTTCAAAATCAGTTCCAATGCTTCTTCCCTGGTATCGCCGACGTCATCAGGCAGATCTTCAACTGTATTGATATTAAGGTCAATACCGGTTGCACTTTCTTCTGTCAAATCAACCGGAGAAAAATCATTGGGATCAAGGGTTGTTACAGAAGAGGTTTTGTAAAAACCATAATTGTGATATATATCATTGTCGTCAATAATTCCGTAGTATACCTTGTAATTCATATCTCTCGGCAAGTACAGGGTATAAGGTACATTCGTTTCTCCTGCCGGGACAGTTACTATAATTGGAAATGCCAAATTGGCTTCAATATATAATGAATAGATTTCATTGACTGCAAATATCAGTATTTTCATATCCTTATCGAATGGTTCTTCGAGGCGGATATTTCCGGAAACACAGACATCATTGTTTTGAACCCTGTATATTGAATTGCTGGTAATAACGAGATAATCTTCAGGAGCTGTTTCGCTGTCTATTGTAAAATTGTAGAAACCGGACTTTTCAATGTTATAGATCTCATATCCTATCCCATCTACTATGGGAACAGCAATAGAGTTACCGGTCTCGGTCATGGACCTGTAGTTTGCCTGCAATTCGTATTCATCAGAGGTTAAAGCCCTTATGTAGTAATAATAACCAGAAACAGGATTGCTTAAATACCGGTAAAGGTTTACATTAACTTCTCCGTTGAAACTGTCGTCAATGATTCCATTTGCCTTTTCCGCAACTACAAATACCTGGAAAGCTGTTGGCACTCCGGAATCCCTATTAACATCTATGTATATTTTGTGGAACTCAAAAATATCGGGAATTTTTACTTCGCCGGTACTGCCGTTAACAACTCCTGCCCCGGTATAAACATCCCAGCCTTTTTCATAAATATCATAAGCATTATCCTTAAGAGCTTTTTGGATTTCATTGTAAGATAAATCGTGTTTTTCGGCTTTTAACAGTGCAGCCATTCCGGCAACAAACGGAGTAGCCATGGATGTTCCATCAAATAGAGTGTAACCGTCCTGCAATCCGTCGAAAGTATCCAGTTCAACGGGATATGTACTTAAAATATTAACGCCGGGTGCTACAATATCTGTTTCGGGACCAAAGTTTGAGAAAATTGCGAGCTTAAAAATATTACCTTCATAGTAGTCTACAGCACCTACGCCGATTACGCCGTCAAAAGCAGCAGGGAAACTGACTTCTGATCTGCTGTCATTGCCGGTTGCTGCCACTACAACTACATTATGCTGCAATGCATATTCCACTGCTTCCTTAACCAACAGGCTTGGAGCATCTGACCCTAAACTCATGTTAATTACGTCAGCTCCGTTGTTAACGGCATACATTATCCCTAAATAAACATCCAGGCTGGTACCGCTTCCTTCAGCATTCAGGACTTTAACCGGCATAATTTTTGCACCGCCTGCAACACCGGCTATACCTACTTCATTATTCGTAATTGCAGCCGCAATTCCTGCAACATGAGTTCCATGGCCACGATCATCATCGGGAACGTTGTCTTCGTTTACAAAATCATATCCTGCAACAATGTTGTCTTTCAGGTCAGGGTGATCGAGATCCACGCCTGTATCAATAACTGCAATTGTTATATCGCTTCTTTTTTCCACCGGTACTCTTTCCCAGATGTCAGTGACATTAATTGCCTGAAGGCCCCACTGCCATTTTTTCTGATAATACGGATCATTGGCACCATAGACGGCATCGGTCACGGTTTCATATGTAGCTTCAGTTACGGTTTGAGGGTTTCCATACTCAAGATCAAAAGCTTTGTAAATGTATAAAGGTTCAACAAACTCGACATTAGGCTGCTTGCTGATTAATTCCATAGCTTCATTAATATTTGCGTTTTCTGCGAGATTAACAAGGGCCACACCATTGCCGGTGGTGCTTTCAAAAGACGTGATTATGTTATTTCCCACACTCAGAAATGCTTTTTTTTGTACAGCAACATTACCGTCTTTAAACTTTACCACCAATTTGCCCGGTACAATTTGTTCACTGCCGGTAACGGACTGTGACGTAATATTTTTAGTTCGAATTTTGTCGATGGATACCGGCAGCTCATTCTGTCTTACTGCCGAAGTTGTTAAATCACTATTTGCAGCAAATGAAACTGTGCTTGACAGTAAAACGACAATGCAGATTACCGCAAACAGGCATTTTCTTTTTTCTGCCATACATATCATCCTTTCCTAATAAATTAATATAAATGTAAAATATGAAATTTAATTCTTAGTTTTATAATATAAAATGTTTTGTGCCACATGTCAATTATTTGAAACGGAGTATTTATAGTTAACTGCTGGAGCAGAAAGTTCTCAGTGTTATTGCCTGTATTTCCCGAAAAGTGTAATATAGTAATATATAAATTTAAGTTTTCAAAAAGCAGGAGAATCTCTGTTGCTTTTTGGAGGAGGTTGCACAATGAGCAAATTTGATCAGGGAAAAAACTGGGTGGTTGTGCCGCCTGAATCTGTCGGGATACCTTCAAAGGCGGTATTAAACTTTATTGACGAACTGGAATCTGAAGAACTCTGCATGCATGGATTTATTATGATAAAGGACGGAAAGGTTTTTGCCGAAGGGTATTATGCGCCTTTCCATGCCGATTTTCCCCATAGGATGTTCTCAATATCTAAAAGCTACACTTCAGTTGCTATCGGGCTGCTCCAGGAAGAGGGGAAACTATCCATAGACGATAAGATATGCGATTATTTCCCGGACAAGCTTCCGGCCGTCGTACACCCTTTTATTGCTGCAACAACCATTCGGGATATGCTTAAAATGGCCTCGCCGCATAAATCCACTACATACAAGCTGATGGATTGTGACGACTGGGTTAAAACCTTTTTCCATGTTGAACCTGTCAGGTATCCCGGGACAAGCTTTGTTTACGACACTTCTGCTTCTCATGTTCTGGCGGCATTGGTGGAAAGGCTGAGCGGAATGCCCATTCTTGATTACCTTAAAGTAAAAGTTTTTGATAAACTGGGCTGCACAGGTGAATTCCGATGGCTGACAGATCCAATGGGTGTCAGCATGGGAGGTTCGGGGTTAATCTGTACTTTAAGGGATATGACAAGATTTGCCTTAATGTGCATGAATGACGGTGAATATAATGGACGGCAAATAGTTCCGAGGGAATATATCAGGGATGCAACATCCAAACAGATAAATACCCCCCTTCAGTACAGTATAGATGAACAGCAGGGATATGGCTATCAGTTCTGGAGATGCAGAAACAACGGATTTGCCATGTATGGCATGGGAGGCCAGCTTGCAATATGTCTTCCTGATTATAACTTTATCCTTACAACAATAGCCGATAACCAGGGAATACCGTATGGCATACATGGGATCTACACAGCCCTGTGGAACAACATTCTACCTTATTTAAAAGAAAACAACTGCGTCACGGCTGATAACGCATCAGGCGAAGAACTGAAAGACAGGCTTTCAAAACTGGAAGTCAAAGCCGTTAAAGGTTCCAAAACATCACCTGTTGTAAATGACATTAAAGGCAAAAGTTATTTACTGGCGCCAAACCAGATGGGAATTACCGAATGCCGGCTGGATTTTACAAATGAGAATGAAGGAGTATTTTACTACACGAATGAAACCGGGGACCACGAAATTCCTTTTGGGATCGGACACAATAAACAGCATATTTATCCTGATATAAACCTGATGAGTATATCTTCTGCGGCCTGGGCGGATGATAAAATGCTCCACCTGCGCTCATACATAATTGACCAGCTGCCCGGGCATGTAAGCATGACGTTGACATTTATAAATAATACCATCACAATATCAATGAAAAAGATAGCAGAAGATGCCCTTCGCAGGTATGAAGGATTTGCATCGGGTGAGATAAAAGCTCGGTAATGTTTAGGATTTTGCCAGGTGGGTATATAATTATGCAAATGCTTTTTTAGTGTTACAGATAATAAAAGAAGGTTTAAGGATTAACAAAGTGCCAGAATATTCCGGAAAGGGTGAAAAGCAGTTGATAAGCAGTATAAAGGACTGTGCAACTTTGAATAACGGAGTAAAAATGCCGTGGCTTGGGTTAGGCGTATGGAAAGTGACAAAACCCGAGGATATTGATTTTGCCATAAAAACAGCTTTGAAAGCAGGGTACACCAGTATAGACACTGCAGATGTATATGGAAATGAGGAAGGTGTAGGAAAAGCCATTAAAGAGTCGGGGGTTCCACGTGAACAGCTCTTTATTACCACGAAGCTTGCCAACAGCATGCAAAGAAAAGGCTATGAGGCAACATTGAAGGCTTTTGAAACAAGCAGGAAAAAACTTGGCCTTGAATATATAGACCTGTTCCTGATTCATTGGCCTGTAAAGGATAAATATATTGACAGCTGGAAAGCAATGATAAAGCTTTATAAAGAAGGGCTTGTCCGGGCAATAGGAGTATCCAATTTCCTTATTCATCATCTGGAGGATATATTGAATGAAACAGATGTTGTACCCGCAGTCAATCAGATTGAGCTGCACCCGTGGCTAACCCAGAATGAACTGGTTGATTTCTGCAAAAAGAACAAAATCCAGGTTGAAGCTTATAGCCCACTGATGGGCGGACGCCTAAAGGAAGTTACCGAGATTGATGAAATTGCTGAAAAATATGGAAAGACTCCTGCGCAAATTGTTTTGCGGTGGCACCTGCAGAGAGAAGTTATTGTAATTCCGAAATCGGTCCATGAAGACAGGATCATTGAGAATTCACAGATATTTGATTTCAATCTGTCGGATGATGATATGGAAGCAATTAGCGCATTGAATCGCGATAAGCGTTTTCTTCCCGATCCAAACAATGTATATTTCTAATATGATTAGATGCAGGGATTGGATAATAACGGATAATATCTGTCATAGCCGTTTATTGTCCAATTCCTTCAGAGATCTTTCTATATTAAATTAATCCCGCATTTAACCTTTACTTATAATTTTTTGATATAATATATTTGCACAGTTGCTTACAATAAAAGGCACATCCCAAGTATTTCACTTTGAGTGATTATCATTTGAAACAGAGGTGAGGGAATTGGGATAAGCTTATTGTCAGTTGACTGGGATTATTTTGTTTTTACTGAAAATGAATACCAGGGCTCATACCTGGAAAATAAGAGAAGCCTTATTGATGAGTGGTATAAGCGGTACATAATTTCAAGAAAATCGGGAAGGGATATCAGGAAATCGTATAAGCTTTGCCCTGAGGTAAAGTCATTTTGGACAAAAATCAAAAAATATTTCAGATTTTCAGACAAAGTTAAAGTTTACGTTTCGGACTCTCATTCGCTTTCTTATAAAATTGCAAAAGAATGCAAGGCTAATTCTGTTTGCCTGTTTGACGCGCATTCGGATTTAGGGTATGGGGGGGCGGCATCTCTGAACTTTGAAGTGAACTGTGCCAACTGGCTGGGCAAGCTTTTAAAGGAGAATGCTATTGACAGCGCAATCATTTTTTACAGCCCGTATACAACAGAAAACCCTGGTTACTTCAAACAAATGAACATGCGTTATAATATCAGGTACGAAAGCCTGGACAGCCTGAAAAGCCGGACAGAAATATCTGCCATTCATATTTGCAGATCGGGAGCATGGGTACCGCCCTGGTTCGACGATGATTTTTTTAAATTCGTGGATGAGCTGAACATGCCATATGAAAAGGCTGAACTGATGGAAAGAAAATGGGATCCTGAAAATATGAGTCTTGCAGATGAAATAAATTATCTGCTTGCGTGAATGTAATTCCTGTTTCCGTATATTATTCCGTAGCAGAGCCCGGTGTTCTGTATTATTGTAATGCCAAAAAGACATAATATCTAATGTATATTCGATATTTAAGGAGATTTACTGATGAACCCATGGCTGTTCAGCTTTCTGGCAAGTGTTCTTCTTTTTATACTTTTGGCTGATTGGAAACAGGTAAACATTAATTTATATGGAGGAATACTTTCGGCCGTTTTTATACAGGCCGAAACCATTCTTGCTGCAAACCTTGGGCTGTTTGAATATAATCTCGTTTCATTAAACATGCCCGATATATTTTTAGTCTCAAATCCGGTAAACATATTTCTCACAGGGATTGCGTTCAGCATGGGAATTTTAATAGTTCAGTTTTATCCTCGAAAAATGGGTTATCAGTTGCTGAGTGCACTGGTATGGACGTTATTTTTAACCGGCTTTAATTTCTTATTGGACACGTTTGGTCTGGTTAATTATCTGAGATTTAAACCCTATTTTGTTGTCCGGCAGCTTCTGCTGTTCCTGTTCCTGGCATGGATAAAAAACAATTTTGTTTTTCAGGCACGATTTACAAGGAGATAAACATGGCAAACGATATACTATTGAATAAATGGTTTTTTACATTTATTACGGGCTGGGTTGTATTTTTAATTCTTGTTGACCGGAAAACACTCAATAAAAACATATGGGGCGGAATTATATGCTGTTTGCTGGAATTGTGGGAGGACTCACTGGCTTATTTAATGGGAATGTATTTCTTTAAGGAAATGGGAATAGAGATATTAAATGTCTCAGCTTTCTTTACTTTTGGCATCACTCTTACAATGGGCATCCTGTTTATGCAGTTCATTCCCGGAAACCCGGTGCTGCAAATCATTCATTTATTAGCCTTTAACATTGGGTTTACGGTTTTTGAAGCCCTGGTAAAATATGCAGGCATCCTTGAAACACCGCACTGGAGTTTAACGGCAAGTTTCCTTAACAGTATACTCATTTTTGGCGGAATTCTGTGGTTCAATGACTATCTCAATTACAAAACAGGCAGGCAAAGGTGATGGTATGTGGAAATTTTATATTCTGATAATTCTTGAAGGGATAGGCATTTATATCTGGTGCAGGTTTATACGGTGGCTGGATGGAAGAGTCAGCAGGAGGCATTAGAAATTACTTTCCAATGCCTCAGTACTTTATTCTGTTTTGATAAAATCCGTTATTTCATTATTCCTTAGAAATTCAACAAATTCCAGAGAGTTCACCGGAGCCTCGTTAATAATGATGCCACCACGGGCAGTGTCCTGCATCTGATGAAAGTCAGAACCCGAAAGCATTTTAAGGTTGTTCTTTACTGCATAGTCATAAGCCAGATGATTATTGGAAACCTGCCTTGGATTTCCGTTGAATATTTCAATACCGTATATGTATTCAGGAGATGTAGGTATCATATTTACCCTGAACGGATGAGCCTGGTAGACAAGCATTGGTGTGTTTTCAACAAGCTTTTTGAAACTTCTGATATTCATTTCATACAACTTCGGATTTTTATACAGGAAATCGGGACTGAAACCATAAACAAGATATTCATTGCTGTTTTCTGTAAACCTTAATTCAATTCCGAGAAGCACGTTAAGCCCCGTTCTTTTGCCTTCATCCAATGCTGTATAATAACCTGACAGGAACTTGTCCATCTTTTTGCTCCAGTCATCATACGGTAATTTAACAAAAAAATCTTCGTAATAGTGATCTGTTATGACTACGCCGCTGTAACCTGCTTTTTTATATAAATGGACAAGGGTTTTGGCGTCAACTTTTCCGCAGGGGCTTGTTTCCGAGGTGTGAACATGTGTGTCATATTTATAGTAATTCATAAAACCTCCATAAAAGCTTTGTAGTACTCTCAAAAGAGTCAAGGATTAGCTTACGTTATGATAATAATCCAAAAAACTGTGAAAAGCAATACGCGAGCGTTCTTTGATTCTGACGGTAAAATCAGGATGGATCGTATAGGACAAAACAAATCATTAATAACATTAAAGAAAACATTTATATGAGGCTGTGAAGAAAATTCTGTAAAATAAGCTTTCTATGATAAAATATAAAATCATGGGAGGAATGACGCTTGAATAATACTTTGTTCCATTTTTTGATAATTTTTGTAATTACTTAATTCAATATAATAATGCCCCATCTGGGTGCATGCCCATTTGTTTTTTTTTAGCAGGCTATTTGCTAACTGTTTTTCTTAATCTGGTTTTTAATGCTTCAAAGAAACATACAGTTGATTGCAGAATGAACACGGCGAGTATAATTATCAAAATATCAAAGGTGTAATTAAACAGGAAAAGCTGTTTTGCCGTGTCGGCTTTTCCATTGCCCAGGTATGGCATTGGAAACTGAAAAATACCTGTCGCAGCAATAAACCATATAAGTTCAATTTTGAGCCTGCCGGATATTTTCGCTTTTAAATATTTTTTTATTGTGATTATAAGGATAATGATGTAGAAAGAAATAATAAACCACAACCTTTTAGGCAAATACCTGTTCCTCAAATCAGACCAGAAGGTAAACCTGTGAAACAGGTATGTATATTCTTCAACATCTGTTTTCTTGTATTTCCCGAGGAATGTTGCAGTATGAAAGCTTTGTGAGGCAGTATATTCCATGCCTTTAATCAGCCTTTCCGGGTTTTGCAGGTAAAACATGATGATTTTGAAATAACTTATTTTGTTATTAAATTCTTCCAACGTGATATCAGACCATGGAATGTATTTTTCATATTGACTTTCAGGAAGGTAGGCATGTTTGCCGGCTTCCACCGCCATATCGGTTCTGAGGCCTAGCATCCGAAGATCCCTTTCAGGGTCGTCCGAATCGTTCAATATACCGTAAAATACCGAATTGTACTTGGTATCGAAGCCGCATGTGCTGTTTACCTGGATATAAAAGCCCAATGTATAAAAAATGAGCAGAACAACGGGTATTAAAGCATTTTTCAGGAGCAAAACATTTTTAACTTTATATTTAAGCGAGAAAACCCTGACAAGCATAATTATAACAAGGGGAAGTGCCGTTATGCACTGTATCTTTGAGCCAAGTAAGAGAAAAGAAGCGATGGAAATAAACAGAAGGTCTTTGCCTTCTATTGAATCAATTTTATCTGCAATATTCAGAACCGATGCTATAAACAGTACAAGTCCGGTTATCATCATGGGTTCACCATACAGGCTGTTAAACCAGACGAGATAATTGCCGTCAAGCAGAATAAAAAGAGACAAAACAGTCAGAAGGATATTTGCCTGTATACTGCCCGAACCATTCCATCTTATGCACAGCATCAAAGCAGTTACATACATAATTGCGTAAACAATTGCCAGTACCTCAGTGTTAAAAACATTACCGCCCGAAATTTTACACAGCAATTTGGCTGCTGCGATCGGGTAGATCATACTGGTTGTAGGAATAATGCCGGTAAATCTAAGAGGATTAACTGGGGTCATGATGTACTCTGATTTTACAAATTTAAAATAACGCACGTCCTGATCTTCTTCGTGAATTTCTTTTTCACGAAGGCCGGTTACGCCCATGACGCGCTGGAAATCACCCTGATCCGCAACACCCGGTCTGGGAGGGATGAAAAGGACATGGAATACTATGAAAATCGAGCATACCAGAAAAGTCAAAAAACTGAATTTGGCGAAAAATTCTTTCATAACTGTTCAATCTTTCTCAAATAATATTTATAAACCTGATTAACTTAGCTCAACGTTTTGATAGTGCTGCTTTTATGTTGTACGTTGCTGTAAAATACTAAAGATTAAAAGGTTAGGAACGGTAATTTTCCAGGTGTATTTTAGTCTTTCAGCTAAGTTTTATTTTATGCAAAATAGATTCATTAATTTGTACAGGAAAGGTGGAAAAAAATGAATGCAAATGCTGAAATGCTGAACTTTATTTACCAGAACTCACAAATGGGAGTAAGGACCATTGAACAGCTTCTTGATATAGCTGAAGATGAGGAATTCAAGAAGCATTTGAAGGCGCAATATGATGAATATCAGGCCATCCATAATGAAGCCGGCTTGCTTTTAAACAAACATGGGTACGATGAAAAGGGAATTAACGCATTTGAAAAACTAAGGACATATCTCATGATAAACATGCAGACTCTTACCGACAAATCATCTTCGCATATTGCTGAAATGCTTATTATAGGAAGCAATATGGGGATTATTGATGCAGTTAAGAATTTAAAAAAGTACAAGGGAGTGGAGAAGGAAGTTACAGATCTTATGGAAAGGCTTTTAAAATTTGAAGAAAATAATGTTCAGCAACTAAAGAAATTTCTGTAAACTGCTTTCGTATTCCATTAAAGTTCATGCCTGCGGGAAAAAACGTGATAAGCAAAAAATAAGCAGGATGTACGAATCTACAACCTGTGTAATAAAATTGAAAATAATGGGTGATTGTATGGAAAATTATGGGGAAAACTAAAGGTTTATTTCCAGCAAATCAGCCGGTCCGGTTAAATAAACGTTATTTGTTCCTCTGTTCCATTCAACCAGAAATTCATTATCGCCCATATATACATTTACCTTATCTGAAAGTATTCTATGAAGCATCATGGCTGTTACACCCGCAACGCAAGCAGCTTCCGCAGTGTATGAAGTTTCTCCTTTCTCACGGTGCCAAAGACGCGCTTTAACAGTTTCATTGTCAAGTACCTGAGTAAAAACAATACTTGCTCCTTTCGGAAACAGGCCATGCGCTCCAAGAGCTGAGCCTGTTTTCTGAACATCCACGCCGTCAATGCCATCGGTGAACACAACACCGTGAGGAGATCCCAACGACATCGCAGTGACTTTATAACACTCACCGTTAATCATGAATGGGTGGGTGATACAACAAGGTGTGGATTTGTGCTTTACCGGAATGAGATATGGAGTCATGACAGGTTTCCCCAGCGAAACAGTCTTATTGATTGCTGAATACATTTCTTCCCCTCCTTAAAAATAAACTATACTAAGCCTGCCTTGGCATATTGTCCGCGCCGTTCTTAAATCCCGCATTCTTTGCCCATGCAATTAAGGTGTTCTTTGCAAGGTTTCCTTTCGGCCACCCGGCACATGGTTTTTCAGTATACCGAAGGGGCTTTAACCCCGGGAGTATAAAAGAACATTGAATTTTCTTATACTCTGTGTTTATCATAGGTCGTTTAGATTCCAAGAAACCTTATGGAACATTTGCTTCAGCCTATCGTGCAAATTTAGTGCCGGTGCAAAAGCAAATGAAAAAAGCGCTCATCAGGTAATGCAAGCATTGCATTATCTAACGAACGCCTTTGTTCTTTCAATTTTATTATATGTTGGGACTGATTGCTTTGTCAATGGCCTGTTTATCTTCAGGCAACGGGACGGGCAGAGCCTGTTTTGTTTATTTTTAAGGCGATTTTGCGTATCGGTTTGATTTAAGCCATGAAAGCAAAAATGCAGCATCTTTGCTGTCATGGCTTAAGGTTACCTTGTTGCCACAAGAACACAGGATTGTACTGTTTCCAGGCCAAGTTTCTTTGCTAAATCAAGCACCTCATCATCATAAGTCCCAGGCTGGAACCAGATATATCTTATCCCGAGCCCGGCGGCCTCTTCAACAAAAGCCTTTGAACGTTTTGGAGAAACAACCATGTTAATAACATCCGGCAACTTCGGTAATGACTTTAAATCTTTATAGCATTGATCGCCTTCCACGGTGTCATACAAGGGGTTTACGGCATAAACCTCGTACCCTCTCAGCCTGAGTTTTTTATAAATCATGTTGCCGTATTTTTCCGGATTCTGGTTGGCTCCAACAACTGCCCATACTTTTTTGCCAAGCATTAATTCTTCCAGCATAACTTAACTCCCATCCATATTTAAAATGCTATCCACATTTTACCCTACATACACATTTTTTAACGTATGAAATCAACTGCTTCAGTAAAAAGCCGAAGTTTTTGAATGTAAGTTCGGCAGCTCATATCAGTACAGCATGTTTCCTGCAATATACCTGAATGGCAATCCAGCAGAAAAGAAAAATTTTTATGCAATGCCGGAAACAGGCAACTTCATTTGCAGAAACCATGCTGTATCCCGCTATAATTATTCTTGCCCGGAGGAAAGAAATAGGATAAACTTATATTTAGCAGGATATGAAGTATTTTACAACCTGTGCGAGTGAAAAGAATAACGGGGTGATTGTATGGAAAAATGGTGGAAAGAGCGTGTATTCTACCAGATTTACCCACGTAGCTTTCAGGATACCAATGGTGACGGTGTTGGGGATATTCCCGGCATTATCAGTCGCCTTGATGAGTTAAAGGATTTAGGTATCGGAGCTGTATGGCTAAGCCCTGTGTATCCTTCTCCAAATGCCGATTTTGGATACGATATAAGCGATTACTGTGACATTAATCCCGAATACGGAACCATGGCCGACATGGAACGGCTGATTAACGAAGCCGGTAAGCGGGATATAAAAATTATAATGGATCTTGTTATTAATCACACTTCTGATGAACATCCGTGGTTTCAGCAAAGCAGGGACAAATCTAGCCCGTACCGCGACTATTATATCTGGAGGCCGGGAAAGAACGGGGGACCTCCTAATAACTGGACAAGCTTTTTCGCAGAAGACTGTTGGGAATATGATGAAAAAAGCGGCGAGTATTATCTTCACCTTTTTTCTAAAAAGCAGCCCGACTTAAATTATTATAATCCGAAAGTTCTGGAGGAAGTAAAAAATATTCTCAGATTCTGGCTTGACAAAGGAATTGCAGGTTTCAGATGCGATGTTATTAATCTTCTTTACAAGTCATCGCTGGAAGACGGTAAAAAGAAACTGGCTCTTACAGGAAGCGAATATTACATATCCCAGGAAGGAACTCACGAAATTCTCCGCACATTAAGGCGTGAAGTTTTTGATAAATATCATTGTTTTACCGTTGGTGAAACGGTTTTTGTAACACCCCGGATGGGGAAGGATTTATGCGATGAAAGCCGTAAAGAACTGGATGCAATCTTCTCTTTCGAGCATGTCGAAGTTGACCAGTTTTATGTAAAATGGTTCAAAAGAAAATTCCATGCAGGAAGGTTTGGCAAGGTGATTTCCCGGTGGCAGGATGCCCTTGAATGGAATGCGAATTACCTTGAAAACCACGATCAGCCAAGAAGTGTATCGCGGTTTGGCGATGACAAAAAATACTGGGCTGAGTCTGCAAAAATGCTGAGCGTTTTGCTTCTGACACTTAAAGGAACTCCGTTTATTTACCAGGGACAGGAAATCGGCATGACGAATTTTGATTTTACATCACTTGACCAGATAAAGGATGTTGAATCCCACAATGTTTACCGCTTGGCAAAGAAACTTCATTTCCCCGAAAAGATATGCTGGGACATGATTAAGAAAACAACGAGGGATAATGCGCGCACACCGATGCAGTGGAGTGACGAACCAAATGCCGGGTTTACAACCGGTACACCATGGCTTCCGGTTAATCCAAACTATACCCGTATTAATGTTAAGTCACAGATAAACAACCCCGATTCAGTCCGGAGTTTTTATAAAAAAATGATTGAATTGCGATCGCAGAGCGAAATACTGAAGTATGGCAATTTCGAGGCTATTGAAACCAGAAAATATCTTTTTGCATATAAACGTACATATAATGGGCAAAGCCTTGTTGTAGCCCTTAATTTTTCGCCGGGACAGCAAAAGTTTGATTTTGCCGGGGAAGCACTTCTGTCAAATTATGGTACAAAGTTTTTCAATGGTACTTTAAAGCCTTATGAGGCAGTTATCATTAAGCATGATGGCTTTTAATCCGAAGGAAGTGAGCCTGTGATTGAATTTAGCGATGGAGTGTTCAGGTTAACCACTGAAAATACGAGTTATTGGTTTCAAATAACGCCATTTGGGCACCTGGAGCATATTTTTTACGGGCCGAGGCTGAGAGACCAGCCGCCTGAGGCACTGGCACTTAAACGAACCGCTGTAATCGGTTCCAGCGTATATTATGACCCGTCTGATACTACATATTGCCTTGATAATATTTGCCTTGAATGGTCGGGTATCGGAAGAGGTGACTTTCGTCATCCACCTGTTGAAATCAAAATGCCCGACGGCACATTTACCTGCGACTTTAAATATGTGTCCCACAGAATCGTTAATGGTTTCATACCGATGAAAACATTGCCGTCGGCATATGGAAACGAATCCGAATGTACTGCCCTGGAAATAACACTTAAAGACCATTCCAATGATGTCATTCTTCTGATGTATTACACTGTCTACGAAAAAACCAATGTCATAACCCGCCGCACTGTATTGGAAAACCATAATGAAAAGCCTTTGACAATAAGACGCCTGATGAGTTTAATGCTGGATTTGCCAGACCGTAATTTTAAAATGATAACCTTTGACGGAGGATGGATTAAAGAGGCAAACCGCCATGATGTACCGCTGAAATATGGAATATTCGTCAATTCATCGACGACCGGCTCAAGCAGTAACAGGCACAACCCGGGCTTTTTGCTTGCCGAACGGGATGCAACCGAGCAAAATGGCTATGTATATGGTTTTAACCTTGTATACAGCGGGAACCACTATGGTGCTGTGGAACTGTCAAATCACAGGCTTGTAAGGGTTAATCTGGGTATTAATCCTCATTGCTTTGATTGGACGCTGAATAAAAATGAGTCCTTTGAGACCCCCGAGGCCATAATGACTTTCAGTTCCGGTGGATTTAACGGTATGAGCCGGAATTTTCACGATTTTATAAACAGCAATATTGTACGGGGGGATTGGAAGGGTAAGGAACGCCCCATTGTTATAAATACCTGGGAATCGTTTTTTTTTAAATATAATGGACGAAAACTTATTAGTTTGGCGCGCCAGGCAAAAAAACTCGGGATAGAGCTGTTCGTCCTGGATGATGGATGGTTCGGGAAAAGAAATGATGATAACGCAGGCCTGGGCGACTATGCCGTAAATCGGAAAAAATTTCCGGAAGGCCTTGCCAATTTTGCGGGAAAAATCAGGAAAGAGGGCTTAATGTTCGGATTATGGTTCGAACCCGAAATGATAAATCCCGACAGTGATTTATATCGCGCCCATCCCGAATATGCGGTTAAGACGCCGGGCAAAGAGCCCACTTTGGGCCGCAACCAGCTGGTATTGGATCTTTGTAATCCCGGGGTAAGGGACTATATAGTTGAAAATGTGGGCAGAGTTCTTGATGAAACCGAAGCCGTTTATGTTAAATGGGACATGAACCGCCATATCAGTGATGCCTTCTCTCCATACATCCAGAACCAGGGTGAATTTTTCCACAGATACATAATGGGCTTGTACGATATCCTTGGCAGGATTTTTAAGAACCGGCCCCATATACTTGTTGAAAGCTGCTCAAGCGGAGGAAACAGGTTTGATCTCGGGATGCTTTGCTATTCGCAGCAAATATGGGCTTCCGACAATACCGATCCTGTGGAGAGGCTAAAAATACAAAGCGGCTTATCATACCTTTACCCCCTGTCTGCCATCGCAGCACATGTATCCGATGCTCCGCACCAGCAGACACTTAGGAATTCTCCGCTTGCTACAAGGTTCAATGTATCCTGTTTTGGCTGCATGGGCTACGAAATGGATATACGGTTTCTGTCACCGGCAGAAAAGCGGGAAATTAAAAGACAGACTGAGTTTTATAAAAAGCACCGGAAAACTTTTCAGTACGGGTATTTTTACAGGCTCCGGGCACAGAAGGAAAACAAGTTTCACTTTGAATGCATGTCTCAAGACGGCTCTGAAGCTATAGCCGGCTTTTTTCAGACTTTGGCAACCCCGAGCGAAAGTTTCGATTTTCTGCCTTTAACCGGGCTTGACCCCGATGCAAAATATGAAGTAGCAACTTATCCTCAGAGCTTGTTTTTAAAGCGGTTTGGAGGGCTGGTAAAGCATATAATGCCGTTTACACTGAATCCCGAAGGTTTTTTGCTGCGTACTGCGAACAGGTTCTATTGCTTAACCGACTGTGTTGAGAAATACGTGGGATACGGAGATATGCTTATGTCAGGCATAATGCTGAACAACCAGTTTATGGGAAGCCATTACAACAATAATACACGCTTACTGGGGGACTTTGGTTCAAACCTTTATATCATCACGAGGCTTAATGACTGATTTGAGGCAAATTAAATTAACTTATATGTTGATGCAAATATTTTTGAGGAGGTTTCAATATGAAATCCACGCAACAACAAAACCAATTTACTTTTGGGCTTGGTACGATAGGAAGGGATATGCTGTATTCCCTGGTAAGCATGTATCTAATGTTCTATCTGACAGACATTCTAAAGCTTCCCGATTCTACATTATGGTGGCTTACCGGTATTTTGCTTGTGGCGAGAATTTTTGACGCTGTAAATGATCCTATTATGGGCGTGTTTGTTGACAATACTCACAGCAGGTTTGGCAAATTCAAACCATGGATCGCTGCAGGAGCGTTATTGACCGGGATTTTCACTGTACTAATGTACACCGATTTCGGATTTCGCGGGACTGCTTATCTTATCTATTTTGCATTCATTTATTTCTGTTGGGATATAAGCTTTACCGCCAATGACATAGGTTACTGGTCAATGCTTCCGTCATTAAGCATGGATCAGAAAGAACGTGAGAAAATTGGGGCTTTTGCCCGCATATGCGCGAACATAGGCCTTTTTGCCGTTGTTGTAGGCATTGTCCCGATAACCAATGCTATGGGGAGTTATTTCGGAAGCATGACCAAAGCATATTTTGTTTTTGCGGTTGCAATTACAATAATAATGTGGCTTGGCCAATGCATAACACTTTTCGGTGTTAAAGAGCTTAAAGGCGTTTTTAAGGAAGAGGACACAACAACTCTTAAGGGCATGTTCAGGGCTATTTTTCACAATGATCAGCTTTTGTTTACCACGATATCAATGGCCCTGTTCATGATAGGCTATTCAACTACCACAAGTTTTGGATTATATTATTTTAAGTATGCCTATGGCGACGAAGGCATGTATTCAATATTTGCGCTGATACTGGGAGTAACGCAGATTATTGCATTGGCGGTATTCCCGTTGTTCAGCAGGCATTATGACAGGAAGAAGCTTTATACCGGTTCGACAATTCTTGTTGTTTTGGGCTACATACTGTTCTTCTTTTCGCCAATGGACATGATATTTATTGGCACCGCAGGAGTTCTGGTATTTCTTGGCCAGGCGTTCATCCAGCTTCTGATGCTTATGTTCCTTGCAGATACTATTGAATATGGCCAGTGGAAGCTTGGGAAGCGTAACGACAGCGTTACACTTTCGCTGCAGCCTTTTATTAATAAGATAGGGGGAGCAATAGCCAGCGGCATTGTGGGTGCAACGGTAATAATATCGGGTATCAGCAGTGCTGAATCAAAAGCGGATGTAACCGAAAAAGGGCTGCTTATTCTGGAAATGTCAATGTTTGTTTTACCTTTGATATTAATTGTTGTGGGTTATTTGATTTACAGGTATAAATACAAAATTGATGAAAAGCTGTACAGGCAAATTATTTCCGAGCTTAAAGAACGCGGGGATATAAGCATGGAAGAATAAAGCCTGTATGGCTAAAATCATATGATATGCAAAATTGGATAAATTCTCTGTTTTTTATTATTTGTTAACAGAATGTAAAATATAAATATTTGCTAGCAATAAATCAAATTTACGTATATAATGTACATGTTGTGCTATTTTAATTTAAAATATGGGGGTCGATATTTTGCCGAAGAAAGAAAAGGAAATGGCCAAAGGTACAAAACATGAAAAGAAAAAAATGGCTACAGATATAAAGATTTTTATTATTGTGTGCGTCATTGTGACAATCATATTGGGTTCAGCAATTGTTTATATTGTGATGCCTAAGGACATTGCAGTTGTTAAAAACAATAAAATAAGCAATGCGGAATTTTCATACTATTATTCAAAGACTTACCAGCAATACTATTATTACTATTTATTGGGTTTATTTGGAAATATAGATGAACAAACACTGATTAGCTACACGAAACAGCAGGCCTTAAGCAGTGCTGCAGAGGTGGAATACCTGCTGCAGGAAGCAGAAAAGGAAGGTTTTTCTGTTAGTAAAGAGGATATGGATGCCGCATGGAACGAAGTTGACTCATCTTTAAAAGCCGATGCTTCAAAGAACGGTATTTCTTTGAACGCATTATGCAAGTCGTACTATGGTGTGAAATATGACCAATTAAGGAGTATATATAAGGACATAATAAAAGCTGAAAAATATCGTGAAAAGGTATATAATGACATACAGGCTAATGAAGAGGAACTGAAGGCTTATTATGAAGAAAAGAAAGATTCTTTCGATTACAATACCGTACGTCATATACTAATCAGGATAGATGAAAATGCGGAAGATTCGGTAGTGGAAGAAAAGAAAAAGACAGCACAGAGCATCCTCGACAGGGTAAATAATGGAGAAGATTTTGCAGAATTGGCAAAGAAGTACAGCGAAGATGATGGCTCCAAGGATAATGGCGGCCTGTATAATGTTCAGAAGGGTGATATGGTTAAGGAATTTGAAGACTGGACATTTTCCCATAATGTCGGCGATACCGGGCTTATTAAAACAGATTATGGTTTCCATGTAATGAAGCTGGAAGGTATTACGAATACGTTTGACGCTTTAAAGAATACCGTTGAGAAATCCTTTAAGGATGAAAAGTATAGAGCAGCGTTGCAGGAAGCTTTTAACGGTGAATATAAAGTTGAAGTAAAAGATGCATATTATGATTTTTCAGGAATTTAATGATATAAATTAAGAGGGCTGCAGTCTTGCAGCCCTTTTTATTTTAAAGTGGCAGTAAATCAGCTGCTTTTTTAGCCGAACCTTATTTCAATAGCAATTTCCAAATGGGTGCTGCAAAAAATTGTTTTAACAATTAAGAACTTCACGCAAAGCCAAATCCGGTTTACAATATAAAAAGAGTGGTTATTTGCTTAAAAGAAAGGTTGGCTTGATTCATTTAAATCTTGCCAGATACTTTCCGGCGGAAATAGGATTGAATGGGGGGATTGAATGAAACCTTGGGAGAACGGGGTTTTGAAAGTGTCGGAAAACAGGCGCTATCTTGTAAATGGGACACAGCCTTTTTTCTGGTTGGGAGACACGGCCTGGAGCCTGTTTCAACGGTTGAGCTCTGATGAAGCAGAGCTTTATCTGCAAAACAGAAAAGAAAAGGGTTTTAACGTTATTCAGGCAGTACTGATTAATCCTAAAGACAAAAACGGGAAAACAAGTTTTCAGGAGAAAGAAGATTGTGATGTTAAGGAAATTATCGCAGAAGATAATGCGGCATATTGGGATCATGTTTTGCATATTGTAAAAATGGCTGAAGAAAATGGAATATATATGGCACTGCTCCCTGTTTGGGGGAAAATTGTAAAGGAAAAGTTCCTTAATATGGGTAACTATGCTGCATATGCTGACTTTTTAACAAGAACTTTTGCAGGTTGCCCTAATATTATCTGGATTCTGGGCGGAGATATACGAGGCTCATTTGAGTTTGATTTATGGGACGCATTAGGTAAAAAACTTAAAGAGTTAAATCCTGAAAGGCTGATAGGATATCATCCGTTTGGGAGAACATCATCGTCATATTGGTTTAATGATTGCGATTGGCTTGATTTTAACATGTTTCAATCGGGACACAGGCGTTATGACCAGAAGTTTTTAGGAAACTGGGACGAAGCAGCTGAAAAGGAACCCTGGTATGGTGAAGATAACTGGAGATATGTGATGGCAGATTATGAAAAGAAACCTGTACGGCCGGTGATTGACGGAGAACCGTCATATGAGCAAATTCCACAGGGATTGCATGATCCTTCCGAGCCATACTGGCAGGCACATCACGTAAGGCGTTACGCATATTGGTCTGTATTCTCTGGTGCATTTGGCCATACCTATGGACATAATTCCATATTCCAGTTCTACGGAACAGGATACGCTCAGGAATTCGGTGCAAAATTTACATGGCAGGAGGCACTGCTTCACAAGGGCAGCAGCCAAATGAAAATTCTAAAGGATTTGGCTCTTGAAATTGAATATTTCCGTTGTATGCCCAGGCAGGAGTTAATTGTGAATAACGGTGAAAAGGAATACAGAAATGTTGCATTCGGCAATGAGAAGAATATAGTGGTTTATTCCTATACCGGTGGGACATTTGCTTTGGGAAACGGGCCGGACGTGGAATATAAAGCTTACTGGATTGATCCGTGTGATGGTGTTAAGAACTATTTCGGGCTGGTTAACCTGTCAGAGAAAAATGTTCTAACCCCGCCCGGAAAAGAAAATGAGCACAATGATTGGATACTTCTGCTTAAAGCTTAAAATGAGGCTTTTGATGCGGATAAAAATAATACGTATATTACAGTATGCTGATATTGAACATCTGAATAAACAGTTATTAATCAGTTAAAAGTTTATGGAAAGTGTGAAAAATGCTCTTCTGTGATGCAAACCAGAAAAGAGCATTTTTTGCGCGGATGCTGCCTTAAATATCTGTTTAGGCTGATTGATTTAAGCATAATCCTACTTTTTGCTGAATGAAAATTATTCAGGTTCAATCAAATGCTTATCACTGCTTTGAGCCTTTTCAGGCGGCTTATTTTCTCATGTTTTCCCTGTTTGCTCTTCGTCCTTCTTCTATTTGCCTGTAGAAGTTCTTCCTGTTATAATACACATTTCTTCTGTTCTTAATTCTGTTAATCACATCCGGGCCGAAAAACAGCAGGAAGTTAAGTACCGAAACAATGGCTGCCAGCTTTTCTCCAACCGGACCAAAAACTACACTGAAGGCGATGAATGCCCAGTTCAGCCACGCAAGATATTTAATTTTTACAGGTATTATAAAAAACAAAAGGATCTCATAATCCGGGAAAAGGTATGCAAAAGCTAAAAACAGGGATAAATTCAGATGCGTGGCATCGGAATAACCTGTTAACAGGGCGGCAATTGTTGTTCCAACCATCCCAATCAGATAGTATATGTTAAGGCGGAAGCTTCCCCAAAGGTTTTCAAGGCTGCTTCCAATAATATAATAAAAATACAGGACAAAAAATATAAATATGATGCTGGATTCAGGAGGAATAAAAATATAAGTAACAAGCCTCCATATCTGACCTTTAAACACATAATACGGAACAAGCGCCAATTTACTTGTAATATTCAGCGAAGGCATCAGATAATCCAGAATAAAAACTGCCACGTTGCCTATTGTGATATAGATCATTAAACCGCTTATTGCATATCTTCCAAGTTTTCTTTCAAGTCTGTCAAGAAACCTCATCAATTAGCGCTCCTCTCAATATTAAATACCGCCTGAAATTTTTCGCATTGTATAAATTGTATTAAATTTTATATTATAAATCAAGTAAGCCGGATTGATATGGAAATGTATATTGCTTTATACTATAAATATACAAAAATCTTATCCGGAGGGTTAACGCATGGGGCTGCGTGTACGTAAAAGTATAAGAATTTGCAAAGGTGTGAGTGTTAATTTCGGGAAAACAGGCGCAAGTATAAGTTTTGGCACAAAGGGATTACGGCAAACCATTCATACTAGCGGAAGAATGACAACCAGCATTGGTATTCCCGGGACCGGGATTTCTTATGTAAAAACTTATAATACCCGCAGCAGGATGTTAAATACATACCAGGCCCAGGTTAAAAGCAACCAGGCATATGAAAACCTGATTGAAGTGGAACGTTACAATGAAACAATAAATAATTTAAGAAACATCCATAAATATTGCGATGAATATATAGACTGGAAAAGCATACTGGATGCTAAGGAGCCGTTTTCTCCGGGACAGATTGGACCCAAGCAGGCCAGGGCTTTGGAAGAACTTGAAAGTTATAAACCTTCTTTTTTCGAAAGAATGATACACGGTGACAGAAGGAAAGAGCTTGAAGAAGCAGTTGAACGGGCCAGGAGAGAGGATTTGGAGGATTATGAAAACTGGGAAACACTGCATATCCTTGCTAAGCAGGTTTTAGCAGGTGACACCGAGGCATACCTGAATGTCATATACGAGATGAATCCCCTTAACGACCTGGTTGAATACGGGAGCGATTTCGAGTTTGGCGCCGATAATGCGGATGAAATGGAAGTGGAGTTTACCGTCAATACCGATATAGTTCCCAAATATTCATTAAGCCTTACAAAAACCGGGAAAGTTTCGCGGAAAGAACTTACGAAAACTGCATATTATGATTTGGTTCAGGATTATGTATCAAGCTGCACTATAAGAGTAGCAAGGGATATTTTTGCCCTGCTGCCTGTGAAGAAGGTTTATGTTCATGCCGTTGAAAAACGGCTTGATACGCAGACAGGATATATGCAGGACGTGACTGTTTTATCTGTCCTGTTTACCCGTGAGATACTGGAAAAACTGAATTTCGGCCTGATAGATCCTTCTGATGCGCTGAATAATTTCAGGCATAACATGATATTTTTAAAAACCGCAGGGTTTCAGCCGGTAGACAGGATATCGTAAATTTCCGGTATTGGAGAATACCAATGGAAGAATAATTCCCAGAATACACGCTATTGTATAAGGTTTTAAAACTATTTGAACCGCTTTTGTATTTCCTCATATTTTTCATGGGTGATCAGGGCGTCCATGTCAGTATTCCGGAGTTTGGCCACATAAGTCCAGCGGCCGTAAGGGTAAATTTTATACACCATCGAAATATTGATTATATAGGATTTATGGCTTCTTAAAAAAAGGTTTTTATCCAGGCGTTCTTCCAGTTCGCTTAATCCTTCCGAAGTTACATAACGCTGGCCGTCGGATGTATATATTACCGTACTCCTGTTTTCGCGCTGGATAAAAATTATGTCTTCTTCATCTATCAGCGAAATGCCTTCCTTGTTTTTGATTACAATTTTCCCAAGACCCGATTTGTTTTGAAACAGCGGGCTGGAGTAAACATTTTCCTTCTGCTCAAACAAAGAAGATATACGGTTCAAAGTCTGGTGAATCCGCTGGATGTTAAACGGTTTTGTAATATAGTCAAAAGCATACAGTTCAAAAGCTTTAGGCATATATTCCTCATGGCCTGTGGCAAATATTATGATCACCTTCGGATTTATATCCTGTATTCGTTTTGCGCATTCCACACCATTAAGCCCCGGCATTTCCACATCCATGAAAATAACATCGGGGTTCAGCCTTTCTGCCAGCGAAACAGCGGATTCTCCATCCGCTGCTTCACCTGAGACTACAAAACCGTTATTCTTTTCTATTACTTTTCTTAGCAGAAGCCTTATACCGGCTTCATCGTCAGCTATTAATACCTTATACAACAGTTACCACCGACCTGTCCTTTTGGCTTTGGGGGCACCAAGAATCTCTGAGATAAGTATGCCTCTTATCAGATCCTCTCCTGTAATTGACACGATATCCTCGCTAACTATTGGCTGAGAAGCCGATATGGAAGGTTTGGCAGCAGGCCTGGCCAAAGTGCCGGAAGGTCTAGCTGGTAATGTCATGGATTCGCCAGCCTGGCTGCCACCGCCGCCCTCTTTGGTTATGGAACTTTCGGAGTGCATCCCTGTACCGGTGAATTTTTCAGATGCCTCCTTGATTATTTTTTTAAGGTATGCTGAACCTCCGTAATACGGGTTGAAATTATCCGCCATTTGCTGCACCTGCCTTAATATAAATATTATCCGGCTATTTCTTGTCTATTTGATTATTAGTCTCATGCTTGCCAAGTGTTGATATTGCATTTCTCATTTGCGTGTCGGAAATTAAGTTCTGCATGTTGTAATAGTCCATTACCCCAAGCTTACCTTCCCGTAGTGCTGCAGCCATAGCCTTAGGCACCTCTGCCTCTGCTTCAACAACTTTGGCACGCATTTCCTGAACTGCAGCCTTCATTTCCTGTTCCCTCGCAACAGCCATTGCCCTTCTTTCTTCAGCTTTGGCCTGGGCAATCCGCTTGTCGGCTTCGGCCTGATCGGTCTGGAGTTGTGCGCCTATATTTCTTCCAACATCTATATCGGCTATATCAATCGAAAGAATTTCAAAAGCCGTACCTGCATCAAGACCTTTTTCAAGAACGGTCCTTGAAATTAAATCGGGGTTTTCAAGAACCTCCTTATGTGATTCTGCCGAGCCGACTGTAGTAACAATACCCTCACCAACACGGGCGATAATGGTTTGTTCCCCGGCACCGCCAACCAGGCGGTCAATGTTTGCCCGGACTGTGACCCGTGCTTTTGCAATCAGTTCAATTCCGTCTTTTGCAATTGAAGATATATTAGGTGTTTCTATTACTTTAGGATTTACACTCATTTGCACTGCTTCAAGAACATCCCTGCCTGCAAGATCAATAGCCGCAGCCCTTTCAAACCCAAGGGGTATATTTGCTCTCTGAGCTGCAATAAGCGCATTAACAACCTTATCAACATTTCCTCCTGCGAGGTAGTGTGCTTCAAGCTGATTTATTGTTACATCAAGGCCTGCTTTCTGAGCCTTTATTAAAGGGTTTACCACTCTGGATGGTATAACCCTCCTTAACCTCATTCCGACAAGTGTTACAATTCCAACCCGAACACCTGCGGCAGCCGCCGAGATCCACAAACCCACCGGGACAAAGCTGAAAAACAATGAAAGAAAAATGATGACAACAACAATTATTGCAAAAATAGCCAATATAGAACCTTGCATTGTAAAACCCTCCTTACAGTTTATATATTAGACCATTAATCAATGCCATACTGTTACATGTTAAATAGTTTAAATCATATATACCAGGCAAAATTGGTTATAATTCTGTTCAGATTTTCCTGACCACTATTCTGGGGCCGGTAACCTGGACAATTCTTACTTTGGAGTTTTTCGGGATGTAATCACCTTCGCTCACAACGTCAAGCCTGATACCATCAAACTCGGCCGTACCTGCCGGCCTTAAAACCGTCAGTGCGGTTCCTTCTTTGCCTACAAAATATTCAAGATCTTCGGTACCAATATATCCGGCTTCCTTATTTAATGAATCTTTCAGAATCAGGGTTTTTGACAGCCTGCCCTTTGCCGCAGAATGCAATACCACTGTTAGCGCAATACCAAGAATAACAAGCAGAATAACTATCATCACCAGTGCTTCAAGCGGTGTTGAAGCCGTCAGAATAATCCCCGCAACAAGCAAAATAAGACCAAGCCCTCCCGCAACGCCGAACCCGGGAGTGAACATTTCGATGATTAAGAGGATTAACCCCAACAGAAGAATTAATATCTGGTATAGCTGTATCCCGTCCAGAAAACTGAAAATACCCATTGGCAATACACCTCCTATTACGTTTATGCTTTTCTGATTTTATTATACTTTTTAAGCCGGCTGGTTGAAGTCGAACCTGCCATACTGTACAAAACTGTGACTGAAATGTCGCATTTTGATTTGAAATTTTATCATTCATTATTGCGATCTTTTGGTATATAAACTGTAAACACCGTCCAGCCATTATCACTTTTAGCTTCAATCTTTCCATTGTATTTTGAAAGTATCTTTCTGGTTATTGCCAGGCCCATGCCTTCTCCGTTACTTTTTGTCGTAAAGCCGGGATCGAAAATTCGATGTATTATATTTTCGGGTATACCCATGCCGTTATCTTTAACCGTAATGATAAATGATTTAATGTCTTCGTTAAGTTCTATCAGCAAATGTAGGTTATCATGCTTTTCACTAAGGGATTCAATGGCATTGTCAATCAGGTTGCCGAGAACCCTGCAAAGCTCCCATGACGGAACCGGCATATTTTCAAGACGTGAGGTTATATTTAATTCAGTGATTATATTATTTTTTTCAGCAGTCATAAGTTTTGCCTGCAAAAGAGCGTTAACAGCGGGATTTGCTGTTTTTAAAACTTTGCTTACCGACTGAATGTCATTATATACCCTGTTTATATAATTCCTGGCTTCATCGTATTCATCCATCTCAATTAATCCGTAAACCACCTGAAGATGATTCAGAAAGTCATGTCTTTGCGCTCGTAAAGAGTTATTCAGATTTTCAACCGAGGTTAAGGCTTCCCTGATCATATCATTCTGAGAATCTACCTTAACCAGATGATAAATGTCACGCAATGAAATGAATCCGTTAACAAAAGAAATAACGGTAATCAATATAATAACCAGCTTGCCGATATCCCTTGAGTCTTTAAAAACCGATTCGGGCGATACAAGAAGATATTGAATCAGCACAACAAGCGCGCCAACCTGTGCGATAGTGATTATAAGAGTCAGAATAACAGCCTTTTTTAGTTTGAAGTGCATTCCCTTCACAAACAACAACCCCTGACAACTTTATGCCGCTGTTTCTTATTATATCATAGTTTGTGAAAGGAAGCACTGAAATATCTGATATGTACGTTCATGCACCCATGGTATTGTCATCGGGTATGGCAACAGGATCGAGCTTTGGAAAATCATATTGGTTTATTTCGGTACCCTTCAGGAATTCCACGGCAGCATCAAAATCTTTCGCAAATGTAATACCCTCTTCGCGCATTGCCATTATCAGCTGATTGTTTTCCCATTCAAGAAAGCGTATATAATTCTCTCTTTCCCTTATATAAGGTTCCAGCTTGTCCTTATAAATCGGGTTGTCGATGATTTCGGAACACAGGAAGAAATTACAGACATATGACCGGTAACGCGGCGGAAGAGTGCAACCCATGCCAGAACGTACAAAAGGGCATGTTTTGAAAAAGACCGAAGTATCTTTAATGTTTCCATTAATGGGAACCATACCGTCTTTCATCATTTTGTGGTGCAGTATGTAATCATAGCTTCCTTTGACATGGATATAATCGTCGTACAGCACAACATCAGGCATACCGGTGATTTCTTTCAGCACCGCCATTCCTTCTTCAGAGTGGCACATCCTTTGAATTTCCACAGGATAAAATTTTGGGAAATAGTAACAGCAACCTCTGTTTTTTATTTTACATAAACTGACACCTATTAAACTTGAACACCTTGAACATCCGGTGTAAGCAAGCCTTGGAACTCCTTCATCAAAATCAACATAAATAAAAGTCATATAAAACCTCTATCCTTTTATGGAATCATCTCCTTGCCGAAACAGGGGATTGAAGAAATAACAATTAAAAGGTAAAAATGCCGTAAAATGACAAAAAGAAATAATTAAATTTTAAAGGTACATTATAATAAAATCAATGTCGAACTCGCCATGCTGCAACACATTTTTTAAAATGACAATTTTCTTGCTTGTCCTTTCTTTTATTTTTTCATCGAATTTTGTTATTTCTTCGGCAGAATCTTTTTTCCAATATGTTAAGGGTGCGAAGGTACAAAAACGTGGCATTATAAAGCAATCAAAGGTTTATTGAAAAAGTGGAAGCAGGATGATTCAGTGACATTAATCAGGATTGTATAAAAATCTTGCTCTAAAGCCAAATTCAGGATGGCTTGTCTTTTTTCCGGGGATCATATATAATTTAGTTAACTTTTTATAGCCAGGAGAGATATGTATAAACTGATTATAATAGATGACGAGCAGAAAATTCTGGAAGGACTGGCCAATCTGTTCCCGTGGGAGCAGATTGGGTTTAAAGTTGACGGGGCTTTTTCATCTTCGCTTAAAGCGCTGGATTATTTGTTATGTAATCCCGTTGATGTGGTTATGAGTGATATAGAAATGCCCGAAATGAACGGTATTGAGCTTTGCAGAAGTCTTAAGGAAGAAGAAATAGAAACCAAGGTTATATTTTTCAGCAGCTACCAGAACTATGAGTATTTCCGTTCGGCGATAAAATACCAGGTGTTTGATTACCTGCTGAAGCCAATTAAATATGATGAACTGCTTTCATGCTTTGAACGGGTAAAAGAAGTACTGGACCAGGAACACCAGGTAAAGACTGAAAAATCAAAGACATATTATGAGAAAATTATTGAGAATGTTATTAAATACCTGGAGGAGAATTACAGGAACGCGTCGCTTGATGAAGCCGCATCACATGTTAATTTAAGCTCGAGTTACCTGTCGAAATTTTTTAAGGAAAAAGCGGGCAAAGGTTTTGCCGAATACCTGCTTGATATCAGGATGAAAAAAGCATGCGAAATGCTTGATGATATCAGGTATAAGAATTATGAAATTGCCTATTATGTGGGGTATGATAATCCGAAAAACTTCTCAAGGGCTTTTAAGATGTATTATAATATGAGCCCTAACGAATATCGAAATAGAAAAAAACTGCAAGGATAATGATAATATGCTTCGTAAATTTTTCCTGAGAAGGTTTCGTAATTACTTTTTATTGATGCTAATACCGGTTGCTGTTGTTTTTGTTATTTTTACCTATATTTCTTCAGGACAGCTGAATGAACAGCTTAATCTGCAGTCAGAAAATACGCTGAAAAACATTAATACCGATCTGGATTTTGTAATAAGCAATGTAATATACCAGAATAATTTTATAACAAGTAATGTAAGTACCGCGCTTGCTCTTAAAAGGATACTTGCTGAGCCACAGAACATTGATTATCTTGATGCCGTAAATTTAAGGAACATCCAAAGCACTCTGCGAAGCATGTCGCAGTCCTATTCCTATATAGTATCCATTTATCTTTATCTTGACGATTACCAGTATCTTTTTACATCTGATGAAGGTGTAAGACATATAAATTCGTATTCTGACAATACATGGAGAAAATATTATGGCAGGATGAAAGATAATTCAAATATGGTTATCAGAAGGTTTTTACCGAAAAACCAAAGCGGTGCCGAGCAGGAAGTCCTGACCTTTTATCACAGCATTGATGTGATGAAAGGCGTAATTGTGGTGAATATCGATGTAGAGAAATATAAATCAATACTGTCGGGTATTTTAAACAAAGAACATGAATACCTGTACTTTTTCAACAGGGAAAATGAGCTTTTAATTTCCCTTGAGATGAGCATGGGAAATACGGATATTGACATTAATTCGATTGCCGCTCATAACATACGCGGTGACAGCAAGCAATGGATAAAAAATAATAAACGGTGGTATCTGTATAACCGTGATTACAATAATGAATATGGTATCTCCATTATCTCACTGATTTCCATTAAGGAAATGCTGTACCAGTTCAGGCAGCGCATGGGCATTTTTGGAATTGTATTTATCATCAATGTTTTGGTTGTGCTGTGCATATCTTATTTTACAACACACAGGAACTTTAAGCAGATTAACTATATGGTTGAACTGTTTAACAACGTAGAAAAGGGAGTTTTCCCGGAACAACCCCAAAGCAGGATGAAGGATGAGTACGATGTTGTCATGAATAACATAATACATCTTTTCCTTGACACCGTGAGACTGAATTCTAGACTGAAGGATAAGGAATACCAGACAAACCTGGCTGAACTAAAGGCTTTACAGTCCCAGATAAATCCGCATTTTCTTTACAATACATTACAGAGTATTGCATTTGAAATTGCAAGAAAAGAAGGTACAACGGGAAAGACTTCAAAAGCCATTATGGATTTGTCGGATATTCTCAAGTATTCTGTGGCAAACCCCACAAAGCTTGTTTCATTAAGCGAAGAAATAATGTATTTACGCAAATATGTGGAAATTCAGAGGTATCGCTTTGGAGATCAATTTATAGCCTATTATGAAATTGAAGATGAATTAATGGATTTTCCGGTATTCAGGCTTTTACTGCAACCCATTGTTGAAAACAGTATTTTGCATGGTATTCGAAATTCGAATAAGAAAAGATATATAAAGATTAAAGCCTTCCGCCTGGGGAACAGGGTGACGTTTCATATAACAGACAATGGCGTTGGCATGTCCAAAGAAAAGCTTAACGCATTAAGAGAAAGCATCAGCCAAAATAACGGTAACAGCATCGGTCTTTCCAATGTTAACTCACGGCTTGTTTTACACTATGGGGAGGAAAGTTGTTTGCATATACGTTCGGTACAAGGCCGGGGAACCAGCATTTCCTTTCAGATACCATATCGAACGGTAACAAAAATCACAAAAACTGAAGAAGTTTCATAAAAAATGATACCATCTTAGTAAAAATGAAAAATAATTGAAGAAAAAGAGTAAGGCAAAATCCTTTTTGCGATTGCTTATTTTGCTTATACTCAGTATAAGCAAAATAATATTGACTGTTAAGATTAAAAGGAGGGTAATACTATGAAAAAAATTGTTTCAATTATGCTGGTCTGTTTGATGATTCTGACCATGGCAGCATGTGGCAACACTTCAAAGCCATCATCTGACAATTCATCAGCACAGGCACCTTCGAATCCGACACAGGCTCCTGAAAGCAAGGGAACTGTAACAGAACGAGGTTATACAATCCCTGACGAGAATGTTACAATAAGGTTTTCATGGTGGGGAGGAGAAGAAAGAAATGCAGCCACAATAGCTGTTATTGAGCAGTTTATTAAAATGTATCCCAACGTGAAAATCGAACCTGAATATGGCAGCAGTGACGGATATCATGACAAATTATCAACCCAGCTTGCATCTGGTACAGCTCCTGATATTGTGCAGGTTGACCCTGAAACCTTCCCTACATATGTAGCAGGAGGAGACTACTTCCATGATTATTTCGATTTCAATTTTGACTTGTCAAATTTCGATGAGGCCTATATAAGCCAGGCCACCAACGGACGCTATGACGGAAAACAGTTGGGCCTCCCTACAGGTATTTCGGGTGTTGCTTTAATTTATAATAAAGATTTGGCAGAAAAAATAGGTATTGATTTTACAGCGGATTATACATGGGAAGATTTGATTGAATGGGGTAAAAAAGTAAGAGAATATGACAGCAGTCTTTATCTGCTTTGCATGAATAAAGATTATGTAACAAATGCAGTGCTTTATACCTATCTGAAGCAGAAAATGGGAGATACCATGTTCAATGCAAAAGACAAGGCAATCAATGTAACCGAAGAAGATCTTCTGGAAGTACTTAAATATGTTGATGCACTGTATGAAAATGAAGTTATACCGCCTGCATCCTATATGGCTGCATATAGCGGTGACAGCATGCAGTCAGACCCGAACTGGATTGCCGGCAAGTATGTTGCATGTTACACCTATGTATCAACAATAGATGTTATGACAGCAGCAGCACCCGGTGTAAACTTTGCAGCCGGAAATCTGGCTTTAATGAAAGATGCGAAGAATAACGGCTGGCAAAGCAATACTCCTCAGGTTCTTGCAATTACCAAAACAAGCAAATACCCTGAAGTATGTGCTGCATTCCTGGATTATTTCTTTAATAATGAAACTGCTATGAGAACTCTCGGATGTACTCGTTCGGTACCTCCAACTGCAAAAGCCAGAGAGATTTGTGAGGGTGCAGGATTGTTAAGCCCTCTTGCAATGGAAGGAGCAAATATAACGTCCAAAATGGCAGGCCTTATCAACGACAGTATTTCTTCTTCACAGGAATGCAAAGCGATTATGGCGGAAGCAGTTGAAAAAATTGGATATGGAGCAGGAACACCTGAAGATATAGCTAAGAGCACTTACAGCTTAATAAAGGGTTTAATTGAATAGAAATTGTTCATCTGATTTCTTAATGGCAGATTAATGAAAATACAATCCATACGCAATTCAAAAATGCTCTGAATCAACTACTATGGGTGTCCCAACGGGACACCCATGTTAATAAATCATCAAATATAAAAATTTTCAGGAAAACTTTAAATTGAGAGGATGACCCCTGGTGGTTGATAAAAAGGTCAAGATAAGAAAGTATCAAAAGAGAGATTATCAGGCATTCCTGTATTTGCTTCCATGGCTGGTGGGCTTTACAGTTTTGCAGCTATATCCGTTTTTAAGTTCCCTGTATTACTCATTTACAGATTATAAAATTTCAGCTGTTCCGAATTTTATAGGATTAAAGAATTATATAAAGCTTTTTACCCAGGATACTGAATTCTGGAATTCTCTTAAGGTAACATTGCTTTTTACTTTGTATACCGTCCCCGGAAAACTTCTGATGGCGCTTGCGGTTGCAGTATTTCTGAACCGCAATATAAAAGGAATCAACCTTATCCGGACATTATACTATATTCCGTCATTGTTCGGGGGCAGTGTTGCCATTGCAGTACTCTGGAAGGTATTATTCGTGGATAACGGAGTTGTTAACGCCATTCTGAATACTGTCGGACTGCCTTCGCAACAGTGGTGGGGCAATACAAAGCTTGCACTAAGGACAATTTGCATGCTTGAAATCTGGCAGTTTGGTTCATCGATGGTTATGTTTCTGGCTGCACTGAAAAATGTCCAAAAGGAATTATATGAAGCCGCATCAATCGATGGGGCTGGAAAAATCCGTGTATTTTTTAAAATAACAATTCCACATATTACTCCTATTATTTTCTTTAATTTAATTATGCAGACTATCCAGGCATTCCAGAATTTCACCTCCGCATTTGTTATTACAAAAGGGGGACCGCTGAAATCTACTTACGTACTGGGAATGAAACTTTATAATGAAGCGTTTTCATATTTCAAAATGGGATATGGCAGTGCTATTTCATGGGTTATGTTTGCTTTGATTATGATAGTTACATTACTTTTATTCCGCTCATCTTCGGCCTGGGTTTATTATGAAGACAGTGGTGACTTTTAGGGGGAATGTTCATGGAAAGAGAGACGAAAAAAAAAGCAGGAATTGTTGAGTATTTGGTAATCGCTGTAATTGGTATCTTCCTGCTATATCCTATTATATGGATGTTTTTTGCCACATTCAAGACCAATGAAGAAATTTTTGGATCCATTAAATTGCTGCCCGGCAGTTTCAACTTACAATATTATATTGATGGCTGGAAGGGACACGGAAATATGACCTATACCGATTTCTTCGTTAATACATTCAAGCTTGTTGTACCGACGGTATTGTTTACTGTTATATCATGTTCGCTGGTTGCTTACGGATTTGCGAGATTTAAATTTCCAGGAAAGAAAATCTTGTTTTCAGTACTGATAGCAACGCTGATGCTGCCTAATGCAGTTATTATTATACCCAGGTATACGCTGTTCAACAGCTTTGGATGGATTAATTCATACCTGCCGTTTTATGTTCCTGCAATGCTGGCATGCTATCCGTTTTTCGTTTTCATGCTGGTGCAGTTTATGCGGGGATTGCCTAAGGAGCTGGATCAGTCGGCGTACATTGACGGCTGCGGTACATTAAGGACGTTTGTGCAGATTCTGTTGCCGCTTATGAAGCCTGCGTTGTTCTCGGCGGGGTTGTTTCAGTTCCTTTGGACATATAATGACTACTTTAATTCATTAATTTTTATTAACTCTGTAAAGAAGTACCCGATATCGCTGGCACTGAAGCTGTCACTTGATGCAGAATCGGTTGTTGTTTGGGGAAAGATGATGGCTATGGCTTTCGTTGCAGTATTGCCTGTTTTGCTTCTGTTCTTCTTTGCCCAGAAATATTTTGTAGAAGGTATTGCAACAACCGGAATAAAGGGATAAGAAATAATTGTGAGCCTCCTTTTATGGGGGCTTTTTATATATAATATATGTAAAGCCTTAGTAAAGCTACTGCGGGGTAAAATTCTGTTTCAGGCATTATAAAATATCAGAATATCCGTATCTTTTTCCTGCAATAAGTTGATGTTTTTTGATGCTTAAAATAAACGCTTATTTATTATATAAGCAAAAGGGGGACCAGGTATGAAAATCATTAAAAATTCCTTTGTATTGGATTTGAGTTTTTTTTTACAGTAAGGGGGATGGGGGGTTTAGCATTCCTGACGATGCTGTGACCGAAAAAGGCTTTGTATTTGAAACAAACCCTGAAAGATGGCTGGAATGCCTGTGGCGGTTCTGTAACATCGGTATCGAACCCGCATATTCATCCGATGGGTGTAATAATTGATTCTGATTTGAGATACCTTGCAAGGGTTAGCGGAGATAATTACCACCGGATGAGAGCAGATGATTCGACTGCATGGTTAATGCAGACGCTGGAACTATATCCCGAAAAGACAGGATATGGCAGGTATGGTGTTTTATCCGAAAGATGGTGCCCAAGTGACGGCCTGACAGTCGAAAGATACAGTGGCGGCACACCGTGCAGTTCATGGTTCAGTTACAACCTGTGGGCTGCTGCGAATGCACTGGAGGCAGTATGCGAAGTTCTTCTTGAAACCGGAGAATGAGTTTTATGGTTATGTAATCTGCCTGGAACCGGTATAGTGAAAATTTTTGATGATTGAATATACCGACGGTTAATATGTAGAATACATATAGAGGGAGGTGGGAATATGGTTGTAAAGGTTAAAATAACAGGAGCCAATGGGGAGCCTGTTCCCGAATATTTGCTCAATACCCTTTATGCCAGTGATCTTCATTTTGAGCCTGATATCAGGAAAAGCCGGATTTTACCCGATGGAACCGTAGAACTGGAAGTCACTAAAAGGCCGTTTATGCTGCATGCCAGGCTGAACATCCCACTGTACGGGAATATATGGGTTATGGCCCACAACCATGGGCAGGGGTATACATCGGATACAATAGATTTTGTTTCCGAAGCGCTGGAGACCTATATTTATGAAGCCGAAAGGATTGGAAAAGGACTAAATCTGTCTGTTTATGCACAGGGGCATCTGGATGCTGCTCTTGAATACAGGGAATTGTCGGAAAAAGGCATAGATCGGGATTACTGCCGGTTAAAAGCGCTGTCGCACGCTGTTTTCGCAGCAGAAGCCGCCCTGTTTGAATCAGCCGGAGAGAAACTTGCTCAAAATCCAAGGCCGGACATCCTGCTTGGATGCAACGCCTTCAAATATTCGGGGGATAACCTTTATTCCGATTATTTTAAAAGTCTTTTTAATTTTGCAACAATACCGTTCTATTATTACCAGGTTGTTCCCGAAGAGGGAGTGTTTGATTATGCGCGCAGAGATGAGATTTTGGAATGGTGTGAATCAAGCGGCATTAAGGCAAAAGGGCACCCGCTGTGGTTTGGGCATGGAGGGGTTAATCCCGGGTGGATGTATGGCAAAAGCTACAATGAACTAACCCGGTTTGCAGGCGAATACATTAAGAAGACGGTTACAAGATACCGCGGCCGGATAGATATATGGGATTCTATTAATGAACCCCATGACTGGGCAAACTGTTTTGAATTCACCCAGGAGCAGCTTATGGATATGGCCCGCGTATGTTGCGAGACGGTCCGTGAAAGCAATCCCGATGCGACATCTATAATAAATGTTTGCCTGCCTTTTGCTGAGTATGTTGCGGGGAAATTTATGTGTTACGGACCTGTTTTTGATCGGCCTGTATCGCCGTTGGCTTTCTTTGAAAGAGCAGTCGAAAAAGGTATAGATTTTGATGTAATCGGTGTTCAGCTTTACTTTCCCGCCCGGGATATGGTGGCTGTAAGCCTTCTTTTAAATGAATATGCGCGGTTTGGCAAACCCGTCCATATAACAGAGATGGGCGTGCCAAGCGGTCCGGCACGGGGAGAGAGGGATAACGTGGAATCAGCCGATCCTAAATCCCAGATAGGATTGACAAAGGGCATTTGGCATGCACCGTGGGATGAACATGTCCAGGCCGACTGGGTGGAGCAGTTTTATACAATTGCAGCAGCCAGACCCGAAATCAAAGCCCTTACATGGTGGGACTTTGAAGATCCGGGATTTATGAAGACGGCTCCGTTCCTGTTTGAAGACCACGTTCCCCGCGAAATGTATTTCAGGTTAAAAGCTCTAAAACAAAAAATCATGGGTAAATAGACCCGAAATCGCTGAAATACCTTTGCTGAAGTTGAGGCAGAGGTATTTTTATTAAAAAGTATTGACATTAACGTTGCGTAAAGGTTTAGACTATTCCTGTCAGGAGGTTTGAAATGGAATATACGGTTAAAAAGCTTGCGAAACTGTCAGGGGTTACGGCAAGAACTTTGCGTTACTATGATGAAATTGGTATTCTTAAGCCGGCAAGAATCAATTCATCAGGGTATCGTATATATGGCAGCAGGGAAGTGGACAGGCTGCAGCAGATCCTTTTTTACAGGGAACTGGGCTTGGGGCTTGATGATATTAAAAAAATAATATTGTCTCCATGTTTTGATGAAGTTCAGGCGCTTAAATACCATCATGAAAAACTCCTTGACGAGAAAGCAAGGCTTGAAAGGCTGATTTCTAACGTCGAAAAGACAATAGCACAAAAAGAAGGGAGAGTTGACATGAGCGATCGTGAAAAATTTGAAGGCTTCAAGAAGAACCTCGTAAACGAAAATGAGAGCAAGTATGGAGCTGAAATCAGATCAAAATACGGGGACAAAACAGTTGATGAATCAAACAGAAAGATGATGAACATGACAAAAGAGCAATATGATGAATTTACAAAGCTCGGCGAGAAAATTAATGAATTGCTGAAAAAGGCTTGTGAAAGCGGAGATCCTGCAGGAGAACTTGCCCAGGAAGTTGCAGACCTGCACAGGCAGTGGCTGTGCTTTACATGGCCTGAGTACAGTAAAGTCGCTCATGCAGGCATTGCGCAAATGTACGTTTGCGATGAACGCTTCAAGGGATACTACGATAAAATATGCCCGGGCGCGGCAGAATTTCTTAAAGAAGCCATTTTAATATACACCGGCAGCAAATAATACGGAATATTCGTGTCATCAATATAGTTTCGCCGAATTATTTAAAAACGTGGATCAAATTAAGATCCACGTTTTTGATTATGCGAATATTCATTGACAGTTTGCTTAGAATTTGTATATAGTTAATGTATCGTTTACAGAGGTAATGGAAAATGGCGGATAGATCCTGGAAAGTTTCTGTATTGGCCAGACTAATAATTTCATTTATCATTATCCTTATACCAATTTACGGGCTGGGTATATTCATATACAACAGCGGATTGGTAATTCTGCGCAGGGAATTGTCGAACTCGATGATTTCGCAGGTGTCCTATTATCTGGATAACCTTGAGAATGAAATACAAAGAATTCAGATGCTGCAATACGAGCTCCTGAATGATACAGATATAAACCGGATGGCTACCATATCACAGGCTCTTACAAATATTGAAAGCCGGGACAGCCTGTTAAGGATTAGAAACAGGTTATTTGCGGTAAAAAACAGCAGCAGGTATATCAAGTCTTCCACCGTTTTGATTCCTGATGCAGGCAAGGAAATAACCAATGCCAGCGTATCTGGATTAAGCAGCGAAAAATTCGATAAAATGAAAGCAATATCCAGGAATGCCGATACCACCATTATACATGCAGATAACTCGATGTACCTTATGGTTCCTTATCCTTACTCATATATAACCGAAAGGGATCCGATATTCCTGATTGTGTCCGAGTTATCAAGGGAAGAATTCGAAATTGCTTTAAAAGCGATGGTAAACAGCCCTGAGGAGGGTGTTGCCATTTATAATACCCAAAGCGGCAGTATCATTGCAACAAATTATAATTATATTTTCCATGAGGAAATAAGGCGGCAGATATTTGACGGTTCCGACACATTAACGGAGAATGCAAAGATAGTGTCAATTGACGGGACCAAGTTTTTAGTAGCATATAAAACTTCTGATTATTTCGAATCTATATTGTATAAGTATGTACCTGAAAACGCGGTTTTTGAACCATTGAATAATTTCAGGGTATGGTTTGCAGTATTTTCAGTGCTTTCCCTTACAGTTGTCATAGTTTATTCGATATATGTATACAAATTTATTCATAAGCCGCTTAGCCGGCTGGTCTATTCATTCAGGGAAGTAAAGAAAGGTAATTTTGATATAAACATTGAACATGAAGTGGATGATGAATTCAGATTTATTTACAGGAATTTCAACTCCATGGTAAGGGATCTGAAATCTCTTATCGAGCAGACATATACACAAAAGCTGCTGGTGCAGAAGGCCAATATGAAACAACTGCAATCCCAGATAAATCCGCATTTCCTTTACAACAGTTTTTTTATTCTTAATACCATGGCACGTACGGGGGATTATGAAAACCTCGAAAAGTTCACCGAGCAGTTAGGGAGATACTTCCAGTTTATAACCCGGAGTGCTGCCGATGAAGTTACGCTGCAAAAAGAAGTGGAACATGCCAGAGTATATACCGATATTCAGGCTTTGCGTTTTTCAAACAGGGTAAAGGTGACCTTTGATGAACTGCCGGACGAGTTTTCAAATATAATGGTGCCCCGGTTAATTCTTCAACCGATAATAGAGAATGCATTTGAACACGGTTTAAGCATGATAAAGAGCAATGGTTTTCTTGCAATAAGCTTTGAAAGGGTTGAAGATGAACTGCATATTATCGTGGAAAATAATGGGGAGGACATTTCCGAAGAAAACCTGGATATCCTGCAGGGAAAATTGTCCAGCAAAAATGACGGTAATGAAGAAGTAACGGCTTTGCAAAATATCAATCAGAGGCTTAAACTTAAGTTCGGGCAGGAATATGGAGTGACTGTTGATAAAGGCAGCAGGGGAGGATTCAAGGTTACCATTTCAATACCATACAGAGACTATGTTAATTAGGGGATGATAATGGTATGTACACATTATTGATTGTAGATGACGAACCAATTATTGCAGATGGATTATATGAAGTATTTCACAGCCTGAATGAGCTGGAACTTGATATATATAAGGCATACTCGGGGGATGAGGCAATTGAGCTTTTAAAGAAAACACGCATAGACATAGTTCTTACGGATATCCGTATGCCTGGTATGAGCGGACTGCAGTTGATGGAGCAAATCCACAGGCATTGGCCCAAGTGCAGGGTGATATTCTTAACGGGATATAACGAGTTTGATTATGTATATACTGCAATTCAGTATGAAGGTGTAAATTATATCCTTAAAACCGAGGGGTACGGTAAAGTAATAGAGGTTGTTAAAAATACTGTCGGAGAAATCGAAAAGAGTTTCAGACTTGATGCTTTGTTGCAGGAAGCCGAAAAGCAGGTGGATACCGCAAAGGAATTGTTACGCGGAAATTTTCTGAATGGAGTTGTAAAGGGCAGGTTTTATAAAAACGAGATAAACCAGCATCAGTTTGATGAACTGGGGATAAAGCTCAGTGCGTCCCGGGATGTTATTATGCTAGTGGCCCGTATGGATAATGTACCGAAAGGAGTTCCATATTCCGAAAGAAACAGAAGGATATACGGTGTAAGCCTGGTAGCAAGTGAGTTTTTTTCTTCATCGGTAAATTATGTTTGTTTCACTGATGAAAACTCGTATCTGATTTGGCTGATACAGCCATCTGAAGGTTTGGATAATGACGGAAGTTATTCCTGGAAGGAATGCCTCACATTTGTAAAGGGAAATATTGAGCTGATTCAAAAATCATGTATGGAATCAACCCGGACTTTGGTTTCCTTTGCATTGGATGACAGTCCGGCAGACTGGATTGAATTGCCCGACAGATTCAATACATTGAAAATGGTTTTGAATTACCGTTTCGGGCAGGATTCAGCGATGCTTTTAACAGGCCGGGGGGTTATAAAGGAAGGTTTGAGGGATTCGCAGGAAAAAGCAAACGAAAAACTATCAACAAACAAGCTGCAGTTTGAGATGCTTGCCGAAACGCTGGAATATGGAAAGCAGGAAGATTTCTTTGCGCTCATGGACGAACTGACCGGAAATTTAAGAAAAGTCAAAAGTATGCATAATACTGTTGCTATTGAGCAGTATTCATCAATTGCGCTGGTGCTTTTATCCTATATAAACCGGTGGAATATACTCGAAAAGGTTGCGTTCAGGATAGGCATCCATAAACTTATGAGAGCTGATGAGCATGAATCATGGGAAGATGCGGTTAATTACCTGTACAGGCTTAGCCTGATCCTTTTCGAAATTCAGGAGAATGAGCAGGAAAAAAGAGTGCAGGATGTTATTGGATATATTCAGAAGCATATTAATGACAATATACATATTCAGGATGAACTGACACTGATTCGTCTTGCCGATCTGGTCCATTTCAATCCTTCTTACCTGTCCAGGCTTTTCAAGCAGATGGTTGGAATGAATATATCCGATTATATAAGTGATATCCGTGTAAAAAAAGCAAAGCAGATGCTTGAAAATCCGAATATTAAAATCAATTCTGTGGCTGAAGCCCTTGGATATGGAACCGCCACGAACTTCACCAGGTTCTTTAAGAAGGCAACCAATATGACACCGCAGGAATACAGGGATTTTATCAGCACCAAGTCTTAAAGCGGATCATACAGCTTATTTTGTAGGTGGTGCAAACCATCGTTCTTCGGGAGGACTGGATCCGGCGTTTATACCTAATAAGCCGTAGTACCTTTACTCATAATACAAACCGTCAGCACAACCGGGTGCATAAGGCCGGATTTCAGCCGAGCTTTAAATACCGCCTGTTCATTCCTGCTTTTTTACTTACATGATGTGAAGTAAAAAGATGAATTGAAAGTAAAGATATGAATATTGTATGGACAAACGGGCAGGGACTATAATTTTTTATACAGGATAAATCAGTTTATTTATATGTATAAAGATAAATAGCAGCACATAGGAAGGATGGAATAAAATGGCGGGTAATAAAAAGTGGATAAGGGAGTTACCTCTTCACATACTGCTGATTCCCGGTGTTATAGCAGTATTTATTTTTAATTATATACCGATGTTTGGAATTGTAATGGCGTTTCAGAAATTTGTCCCTGCAAAGGGATTTATGGGTTCTCAATGGGTTGGATTGGATAATTTCAGGTATATTTTTAACATGCCCAACATATGGACTGTTATTCGTAATACTGTTTTCATTGCCGTTATGAAGATAATAGCCAACCTGATTGTACCGATAATTTTTGCGCTATTGCTGAATGAAATAAGGAAAGATGCTTTTAAAAGAACAATACAGACTATAATATATTTTCCGCATTTTCTGTCATGGGTAATCCTTGGCGGAATTCTGATTGACGTGTTATCACCAACCAGTGGTATAGTTAATGAGTTTCTTGGTCTGTTTGGAATCAAGCCAATATATTTTCTGGGAAACGCGAACTGGTTCCCGTTTACGCTGGTTGCCACAAACACCTGGAAGGAATTCGGCTATAACACGATTGTATACCTTGCGGCTCTGACATCAATTGATCCAACACTGTACGAAGCTGCTGTTGTAGACGGTGCGGGTCGCCTGAAGCAGACATGGCATATAACATTACCGGGAATACTGCCAATTGTTACACTTATGACTGTTTTGAGCCTTGGAAATGTTCTAAATGCAGGATTTGATCAGGTATTTAACCTGTATAGCCCGTCTGTTTACAGCACCGGTGACATTATTGACACATTGGTCTACAGAATTGGTATGGTAGAGGCACAGTTCAGTGTATCTGCTGCGGTAGGACTGTTTAAATCGGCAATATCCTTTGTTTTGGTGGTTATTTCAAATAAACTTGCCAACAAATATGCCGGCTACAGAGTATTTTAACTGAGGAGGGATATAAAATGCTAAAAAGAACAACCGGTGAGAAAGTATTTGCAGTATTTAACTATATAATACTTACATTGACAGCATTTGTATGTTTGGTTCCTATGATTAACGTACTGGCTATATCACTCAGCTCAAGCTCTGCTGCTGCAGCCGGGTATGTGAAATTATGGCCGGTGGATTTTACCCTGGCATCATATAAATATGCACTTAGCAAACGTGAATTTATGCAATCATTCCTTGTTTCAGTCAAGAGAATTGCACTGGGATATGCTGTAAATATGGTTCTGACAATATCGGTTGCATATCCTCTGTCAAAGGAGAAATCGGTTTTCAGGGCGAGAAATGTTTACGCATGGTTTTTTATCATTACAATGATGTTCAGCGGCGGTTTAATACCTACATTTATGACTGTCAGAAAACTGGGGCTTTTGGATACAATGTGGGCTTTGGTTCTTCCCGGGGCTGTACCGGTATTTAATGTCATTCTTCTTATGAACTTCTTCAGGGAGCTGCCGAAGGAAATTGAAGAAGCAGCTTATATAGACGGTGCAAGCCACTGGACCACACTGTTCAAAATATATCTTCCGTTATCGCTTCCGTCACTGGCAACCATTTCATTGTTTGTCATTGTCGGTCACTGGAATGGATGGTTTGACGGAATGATATATATGAACAGGCCTAAGAACTGGCCTCTGCAGACGTATTTGAGGACAATTCTTATAAACCCTGACATAAATCAATACCAGACTTCTTCGGAAGAGCTGGCCGGTATCAGGGAAGTATCCGAACGGACATTCAAATCTGCCCAGGTATTTTTGGGAGCAGCGCCAATACTTGCAGTTTACCCTTTCCTGCAGAAATATTTTATGAAAGGGCTTGTTATGGGAAGTGTTAAAGGATAATATTTGATTTCCGGAAAGCCCACGGTTTATCAGTAAAATTTTTACTCCGTGGGTTTATTTTATTTTGGGAGATTTTTGACGGATTTCACTTCTGTATGGTAATGATTTTCCATGAATTTAAGTGTACTATTGCATGATGTTTGTTATAATTAAAATATGGCATGCATAAGGAGGAGAAATTATGCATTTTGAAATCAAATCTCAAACCGGCCAATACAAATGGGGTGATCTGGGGAACGGCTTCTACAGAAATCCTGTGTTGAATGCTGATTATTCCGATCCCGATGTTGTTCGTGTAGGTGATGATTTTTACATGGTATGCTCTGAATTTCACTATATGGGGATGCCGGTTCTGCATTCGAAAGATTTAATAAACTGGACCATTATCGGACAGGTTTATAACTCATTAAAACATGATCCGATTTATGATAGCATGGATGCCTATGCGAAAGGAAGCTGGGCACCCGCCATAAAATATCATGACGGGAAGTTTTACGTATATTTCTGCACTCCCACCGAAGGATTGTACATGAGTACGGCAACTGACCCGGCAGGCCCATGGAGCCCTGTGCATGAGGTAGTGCGCGTATCCGGGTGGGAAGATCCGTGCCCGTTCTGGGATGATGACGGGACCGCTTATTTAGGGCACAGCACTGTAGGTGCAGGGCCTATTATTATCCATAGAATGAGTTCCGACGGGACAAAACTCCTTGATGACGGCGTAGTAGTGTATGTTGGAAAGATTGCAGAAGGAACCAAAATATATAAAAGGAACGGATATTATTACTTGATCATTCCCGAGGGCGGGGTTAAAACAGGCTGGCAGACCGTTCTGCGTGCCAAAAACATATACGGGCCGTATGAGAGAAAGATTGTGCTGCAGACAGGGAGCACGGATATAAACGGCCCTCACCAGGGCTCACTGATTGAACTGGAGTCAGGGGAATCGTGGTTCATGCATTTTCAGGATGTGGGCACGTTGGGACGGGTGTGCCATCTCCAGCCTGTAACATGGGTCGATGACTGGCCGCTTATGGGTTGTGGCGGGGAACCGGTAAGTGTTTACAGGAAGCCCGATGTTGGTAAGAACTATGAAAGAAAACTGCCCCAATCGTCAGATGAGTTTGACGGGCCGAATCTTGGCCCGCAGTGGCAGTGGAATCACAATCCGGTAAATGACCGATGGTCCCTTACAAAACGCCCGGGATATTTAACCCTGGAAGCATTGTATGCCGGGAATATATTCAGGGCGAGAAATACGCTGACCCAGAAACTTATGGGGGACAGCGGCGTAATAACAACAGAGCTGAATACAGAGAATATGAAACCCGGCCAGACAGCAGGACTGGCTTTCCTGGCAGGCAAGGAAGAAAACTGGATTGGCGTTGTTAAAGAAGGGGAGTATGCATTTATAAAAACAATTACCGGTGGAATAAGACACCATGGCCCCAGGATAGAACCTGGGAATGTATGGCTCAGGACAGTGGTCAATCTGAAAGGTACCACCGAATTT